>Ga0163152_10000368_pt1 | contig 80533 bp, 78 predicted proteins | sample OliLakLV19MP8IB2_FD_148635 | JGI IMG/M metagenome (GOLD analysis project Ga0163152, IMG submission 148635) | Freshwater microbial mat bacterial communities from Lake Vanda, McMurdo Dry Valleys, Antarctica - Oligotrophic Lake LV.19.MP8.IB-2 | ecosystem: Environmental > Aquatic > Freshwater >... | reverse complement strand
TCCCCAAACCCCTCCTTTTCCATTTGCGACACAATTCAAAAACAAATGAGCCGAAGTTTTGGCAAATCCTTTCCTCCCCAAAAAATAGTTTTGCCAAAACTTCGTCCGTATTGTTCCGCCACCTGCCCGAGACCTTGAGGGCAGAACACCAAAGAAAAATGTCCTTTCCTTTTTAGAAGAAAAAATCGGGTGCGCGCAAATCCGAAAAGCAAGGAACATTTTTCTTTGGTGTCCGCCAAGGCTCTGCGAGGCGGGTGGCGGGACGGTTCATTCGTTTAGTTTCCGTTCGAAAAAAGTTCGAGCAAATGCTAAAATAACACCACTCGTATATCTTGTCACTCAAGCCGTTCTCATACGGCTTCTTTTTATTAAGCCTTAGTACCTCTATGATCAAAAAAGAAAATGGGAAATTTGTGGTCGTTTCGGAGCTAACTGGTCGGGTTATGGGCCGCTACAAGACGGAGGCAGAGGCGAAGGAGCGGTTAAGACAAGTTGATTTTTTTAAGCATCTCCACGGAGATACGAAGGATTCCTAGGGTTTTCCCTAGAGCGTTTTTCGATTGTAGGGTAGAGTGGATGCATATGACTCAGGAGCAGGCACTCGATATTCTCAAAACTGGACGGAACGTCTTTCTCACCGGAGCGGCCGGCAGTGGCAAGACGTATCTGCTCAATCAATATATTACGTATTTGCGTTCTCGCAAGATCGGCGTAGCTATTACTGCTTCGACTGGCATTGCCGCAACACACATCGGGGGGACGACGATTCACTCGTGGTGCGGCATGGGAATCGCCGACGACCTCTCGGAGGGCCAGATAAAAGATTTAGAGGATAATCGGCGTCTGGTTAACCGAATTAACGGAGTTTCGGTGCTTATCGTCGACGAGATTTCGATGCTTGATAGCGCCCGACTCAATCTTATTCATAAAATCACTAAGCATTTGCGGAGCAGCTTTGAGCCTTTTGGTGGGTTACAGGTCATCGTCTGTGGAGACTTTTTTCAACTCCCGCCCGTTTCGGTGCGAGGTGAGCAGGATCGGGAGTTTGCCTTTGAAGGCCGCTCTTGGGAGCTTTTTGATCCGACCATCTGCTATCTTTCGGAACAGCACCGGCAGTCTGATCGGGAGTATCTCGATATTCTCACCTCGATTCGTTCCGGGACACCAAACTCAAAGACGATTGAGACGCTGCAGGCACGTTTGCATGCGCCGATAGCGGATATTATGCCGGCACGGCTCTTTTCGCACAACATGAACGTCGATGCTTTTAATGAACGGCAGCTGGCGAAGGTGCCGGGAGAGGCGAAGACGTTCGGAATGACGCTCCGAGGCAACGAGAAGCTTGCGGAGGCGTTGCGCAAAAGCTGTCTTGCACCTGATACGCTCACGCTCAAAGTGGGAGCGGCGGTCATGTTTGTGAAAAATAATTTTGAAGAAGGGGTGGTCAACGGTACGCTTGGCACGGTTATCGGCTTCGATGATTCTGGTAGCCCGCAGGTGAAGACGAAAAGCGGCACGGTGGTTGCGACTCCCGACTCGTGGGGGATTGAGGACGATGCGGGGAAGGTGATCGCGGAGATAACCCAGGTGCCGCTCCGGCTTGCGTGGGCGATGACGATTCACAAAAGTCAGGGGATGAGCATGGACGCGGCAGAAATAGACCTTTCGGGGGCATTCGAGCCCGGGATGGGATATGTCGCCCTCTCGCGGGTGCGCTCACTTTCGGGTCTGCGTCTCCTGGGGCTCAACGACACGGCGCTCATGGTTCATGACCGGGTGTCGGCTTTTGATAGAAAGATCGAAGAGCTATCAGATATCCATCTCGCAGACTTTGCCTCACTTACGAATGATAAAAAGAAGGAGCATCACGAGGCGTTTGTAAAAAAGGCCGGGGGGCGTTTGAGCCTCGACACTATCACCGCGGCGAGCCCCGATGAAAAAGTTGCAGGTGGGTATGATGAGATCCGAAAGGAGTCGCCGAGTGCCTATAAGCCGTGGCGGGCGGAGGATGATCAAGAGCTTCGGACGGCATATAAGACTGAACAGCGGGTAAAAGTGCTTGCCGAACAGTTCGGGCGCAAACCCGGGGGTATTCGGGCGCGGCTGAAGAAGCTCGAGCTCGTTTGAAAGTAAAAGCCCTCTCGTACGTCATTAGGAGTACACGCAACCCAAGCTTATGTACTCAGGCAATCGAAAACGTATAGGGGCTGTCGTATTGGGCGGAATCGTCGCCTTTTTTGCCATCGCCTGGGCAGGCTTTGCAGCCGCTGATAGAGCGGCGGTTTTGGGTACCTTCGAGGAGTGTGTCGCCGCTGGAAACCCCGTCATGGAAAGCTATCCACGCCGCTGCACTTCGATGAATAAGACCTTTACGGAGGATATCGGCAACGCCATCGTTATGGCCGATCAGATTCGGGTCGCTGTCCCGCGACCCAACCAAGGAGTCGCGTTTCCGCTGACCATCGAGGGAGAGGCCCGGGAGGAGTGGTTTGGCGAAGGAATTTTCTCCGTTCGGCTTGTTGACGATTTTGGGCGCACGATCGCGACCACAGACGCGGTCGCGGGTACAAAGCCTTTACTGGGAAGCTTTGTTCCATTTACCGCGCAGTTCGCGCAGGAGCCGTTAGAAGTTCCAGAACGCGCGGTGCTGATTTTCACGAGCGCGCAGCAAGGCACTACTGATGTTCCGATTGAGCTCGCCGTACCGATACGCATTGTGGGGGATATCTCAAATGAGGAGCCTGAATCTTCCACCAGGGCCTTTACACGCAGCATCACGCTCCGTGAAGGAGACCTTATCCAGTTCGGTGACGGTATGTTCGTCCGCCTTGGCCACATTGCTCAGAGGCGATGCGTCAGACAGGAGCGCTGTGTCGCATCCGACGAGGAATTGGTAGCCGATTTGGAGCTCAGCGGCGGCGAGCTGGGAGCAAGCATCACCGATGTTCGCCTGGGTGAAGCCCGTGACTCCAGCGTGACCCTTTTAAGCTATACGCTGACCCTTCTCGAGGTGACCTCGGATGAAGTCACCCTCCAGGTCCCGGCCGATCTTCCGGCGGTGGCTCTCCATTACCAGTTCGCGACAGCAGAGTAAGCGCGTTGGCGTGGGGATTTTGCCCTGAAAGCCAGTGCTCTTGTAGGTAGTTGGTTTTTGCCTGTACTGGGGATATGGAAGAGGATGATTTACTTAAGGTGCGGATCCGGGAGGTGTTTGCGGGTAGCAGCGCGACCGAGCCGTTGAAGGACCTGATCGTCATCAGTCTTGCCGATTTGGCGAGTTAGCTTAGACCCCCACCCACTCCATAAGGAAGTTTTCCATGTCGACGGCGAGCGCCTCTTTTTCGCTTGCGCTGAGTGCGGTACGCGCCTTCTTGAACATATCGCTCTCTTCTTCTTCCACGTGATGTTCGATGTTCTCTTTAAGAACCGTGAGCTTCGCCATCCACTCTTCGGTATCAAACGGCATAAGGGTCAACTCATTTAAAAGATGCTTGACTACGTGATGTTCCTCGAAAGCCTCCTGTACGATGGTGTGGGTGCGGCTGAGCCTTTCTAAGATAGGGTACATGATCTTCTCTTCCATCTCGGCGTGCAAGGTCAGCTCGTCCTGGAGTTCCAAGAAAAGCTCGCCCCGCTTTTCTTTTTTGAGGGCCTTGGCGGTCAATTTATTGAGCAGTGAGCCGATTTTCTTGTGGTCCTTTTCAAGGTAGGAGAATGGGTCTGAGACCAGTGTGCCTTTTTTACTGTCGCTGCGGACATTCTTTTTAATAGGTGGCATAAGGCTTACGCCGCCCATGGCTACGGTTCATTACAGCGGGAGCCTTGTGAAAATTGACCTACACCGCGGGCGTAATATACTGCTGAGATAGGTTCTACTACTATGAAGGTACACCGATTCTATATTGAACAAGAGCTCGTTGCTGGTGTTTTGAACACGAGCGCGCCCGGACTGCACAATCAGGTTCGCAACGTTCTGAAGCTCAGGGCGGGCGAAGCGGTCACTCTCTTTAACGGACGAGGGACAGAGGCTGTCGCCGTCATTGCTGAAGTGGGGAAGGAGCAGGTGAGCTTCGCCATTTCTGAGATTCGTAAGAGCGCTTCCGAGCCGAAGCGGCACGCTCGTCTTTATCTTGCCATTTTGAAAAATGAACACTTTGAGCTAGCGGCCCAGAAAGCCGTCGAATGCGGTGTCGCCGAGATTATCCCGGTGGTCACGGCAAGGACGGTAAAGCTCGCCTTAAAACTCGAGCGGGTGCGCAAGATCATGCTAGAGGCGGCGGAGCAATCCGGACGCGGCAGCGTGCCGGTGCTTGCTGAAGCAGTGCCGTTTGCTAAGGCGCTGACGGGGGCCAAGGACAAGGCGCAGAATATTCTCTGCGATGGCACGGGGGACACGGAGATGAAAATAAGCCATGAGCGCGTCGGGATTTGGATAGGTCCGGAAGGAGGATTCTCCCCGGAAGAAGTGGGGGCTGCGCGCGCCGCCGGTTTTACCATTGCGACACTCGGAAGCTTAACACTGCGGGCCGAAACAGCGGCTATCATCGCTACCTATCTAGCCACGAAATAGAAGCTGGAATCCAGAATAAGAAAGAAAAAAATATGCTTGAACGAAGGAAGAAGCGGATCCTCGAGGTCGCAGACAGGCGCCAGCAGGGTATCCTGGTCATTGAAGACGTGCACGATCCTCACAACGCGGCGGCTTGTTTGCGCAGTGCCGAGGCTTTCGGTTTCCAGCAGGTTTATTTTATTTTCGAAAAGGAGAAGAGCTTCAATCCTAAAAAGGTAGGCGCGGTGGTCGCGTCTTCCGGAAATAAGTGGCTTGATTACGAGGTGTTCAACTCGACCAAGCGGTGCGTCGCGCAGCTCAAGAAAAAAGGATATGAGGTGCTTGCTACGGTGGTTAGTAGCCCCAAAAGCGAATCGGTGTTTAAGGCAAAGTTTACCAAGCCGAAAATCGCGGTGATGCTTGGCAATGAACATCGGGGACTTTCACAAGAGGCGGTGCGGCTGGCTGACCGGCATGTTGCCATTCCCATGCGCGGCTTTGTGGAGAGCTTCAATCTTTCGGTTTTCGCGTCTCTCTGTCTGTACGAGATAACGCGACAGCGAACCGCGCGGGGGATGAAGCGATACTTTTTCTCTCCGGAAGCGCGCACAAAACTCCGCCGGGAGTTCCTGCGGAGAGGCTCAAGATAGCGAGGCGTTTGCAGCACCGGCGCCTTTCGATTTATACTAAAGGATATTATTTAACACTAATTCATTCAGTCTATCTTTATGTCGAAAACAGCTATCTGGTGGATCGTGGGTGCCGTGGTCGTTATTGGGGGCATTGTCATTTTCACAACGGGCGGCTCATCGGTTCCGGGAGACGATGCGACCGACGGAGCGGATAATGAGATGGTCGCTGACGCCTTTAGCGGCTCCGGCTCCATCAAGTGCGATTACAATCAGGAAGGCGGCCTGGTGGGCACTGCTTATGTAAAAGGCGGCAAAATCCGCATTGAGGGAACCGTGCAGGGCGGTAAGGCGAACGTCATCTACGGAAACGGAAAGGTGTATAGTTGGGGCTCTTCCAATGGCTACGATTATGCCATCGTCGTTGACGCTCCGGAGGCGGGCGCCCCCGGCCAGGATGGCATGCAGGATGTGCCGTCGCGTGCCGACATTGAAAATCAATTCAGCAACGGTTCTGCCAACTGCGAGCGTTACAGCGCCTCGGATTCGTTCTTTACCCCTCCCCCAAGCGTAAAATTCCAGAGCATGACCGAGCTAAGGCAGATGGCGCCCGCCGGAGCCGGGCCGACCAGCTATTAAGCCTAATCAAGACCTATGCGTGGCTTCATTGAATTTATTCGCAAACAAGGGGTAGTTGGTTTTGCGATCGGTTTCCTCCTTGGGGGAGCTGTTTCCAAGATAGGCACCGCGCTGGTCACTGACATTATCAATCCGCTCATCGGAGCGGCGCTTGGTACGGTTTCATTGGCCGATCGGAAGTTTGTTTTCGGCAGTGTTGAGTTTATGTGGGGCCATTTCATCAGTGTGCTCGTTGATTTCTTGGTTGTAGCAGTGGTTGTCTATTATGGCTTCCGCCTCTTACGGCTCGATCGTCTTGATAAGCCGAAGGAAGACTCGTCCCCGGCAAAGAAGTAAGATTTGCTTCCGGAGCGGTTCGTGACCTAGAATAAGGGCATTCTATTTATTATTTAATTTTTGCACATGAAAAAGATCTTTTGGATACTGCTTGCGGTCCTGGTGATAGGAGGAGTTATATATATGAATGCGAATAAGTCGATCGCTCCGGAGAAGGAGATTGTCGCTCCAGAAAGCGATAGCACGAGACTGGAAACGGCTGATAAGCAGCCGCAAGGTGCCGATATGCTCACGGGAAGCTACGGCCTCGCCGGGGTGGAGTGGATTTTCACCGAAATAAAGCCGGGCGACGGGATGAACGCTCCGGTGGTTCAAGCTCGCGTGCAGCTGGTGGGTGTGACGCACCCTGATGGTCGGAAAATAGAAGTGGCACCATGGAGGCTGAGTCAGGAGCAGGGATCGTGTTCGGAGATTGATAAGCCTGCAGACGAAAAAGTAGCGGCGCTCAGTTATGCACAATGCTGGTGGGCGGGAGGTGGTAACCAGTTCCGCGCGGTCCGCGACGGCAACATGTTGCGAGTGGATGTGCGTGGCGTAGATGAAGAGGAAGAGTCTCCGGCGACGTTTAAGCAGCTCGTTGTCATAGATCTCGCTTCGATCGCGAAGTAGGAGGCATTTGATAAAAATAGGTAATTAAATAACATATACATGGGAATGTTCGATAATATCAAGGCGGCGAAGGAGATGATGAAGAATATGTCGCCGGACCAGATGAAGGACTTGATGGGTCAGGCGCAGAACTACAAGTCACAGATGGACGAGACGATCAAGGCGGCGGTTGCTGAAGAGATTAAGCGGCTGGATCTGGTGAGTCGTTCGGAGGTGATGAAGATGATTGGAAAATAAAAAATACCCGCGCCGGTGGCGGGGTCGCCCTTGGAGGGCGAGAAATGAAAAACGCGCACTCCTCCCGGGGTGCGCGTTTGCTATTCACCTTCTGCTACGGGTTCGTCCTTGTCCTTATGGAGGTCGAAGACGACTTGCCCACCGAGGTTGATGACGAGAGCGCTGATGACCGACGAGGTCGCCGGCTCGAGCCACCAGAAGCCGGTGGCCGCCACACCGAGACCGCTACCGGCGACTCCAACGCTGATCCAGATGTCGGAGCGGACATGGGCCCGCAAGTGTCGGTCCACGCCGCACAGGCATGATCCGAGCACCCGCAGCATGACCCGATTGAGCAGGGCAGATACGGTTGCGGCGGCGATCATGATCGGCCCAGAAACGTGGCTCGGGTGCCGCCATCGCTCGATCGACTCGATGCCCGCATAGATGCCGGCACCGGTGATGAGTAGGCCGATGATCACTCGTGTCCTCGCTTCGAGCCGCTGATTGCTGCCTTCAGTTCGTCGGTGGTGAGTCGCCTGGAACCAGGCGACTAAGCCGATGGCGAGCCCGTCGCCGAGCGTATGAAAAGCGTCGACGCGAAGGGCGAGGATTCCGGCAAGGTAGCTAGCCGTGGTCTCTCCGGCGACCGTTGCGACTACCACTAAAGCGAGAAGTCCGTAGGGCTTCAGCCCGCCCTCATGAGGAGGGCCGTTGTGAGTATGCGTCACGAGGTCCTCCTTGAGGGGCGAAATTGCCCGAGGGCCCTACCGTATGGGTAGGGTCTTTACCCTCAACCTAGCGAAACCGTGGGTCTGCGTCAATCTTTACGTTCTCGTGTCACGGGGCACTCCGTGCTATCGTTATATACAATATGAAAACAATACTCCTTGCTTTGGCGGGGGCGGCGCTTATTGGCGTGACGATTTTTACCCTTACCACGATAAAGCCTGCCGTGCCCGCTCCTGTCGCGACTGATGAAGCGGCCAGCTGTATCTGCACGATGCAGTACGACCCGGTGTGTGGCGCTGACGGGAAAACCTATGGTAACGCGTGTTCAGCAGCGTGTGCCAAGGTGGCGGTTAAATCACGCGGGGAGTGTTCGACGCCTAAGCCGGCTCCAATACCGGTTCCGAAGCCGACTCCCAAGCCAGAGCCGGTTGCGAGCGGTGTTTGCGCTCAGCCGGTCAAGCAGGTTTGCTTTCCGGGTGCGAGTAAGGGCGACGATATTGTCAAAACGTGCGCGGACGGAACCTATGTCTATCAAAAGACTGACGGGACGCAGTATCACGGGGGCGGCAATGTGTGTGAGTAAAATCAGCGAACACGTGTCATTCTGAGGTACTCGGAAGAATCTAGATCCTTCGCCGTGCTCAGGATGACAATCGATTTATGATTATTTGTAGCCATGTTCTGATTCGTTATTCGTTGATAGGTGGTGTAAAATAGAAGGGTGATTGATCCATCTATTTTCAAAAAACCGTTCTGGTCCCTTTCCGCCCAGGAGACACTCACCATCTTCGAAACCAACGAGGACGGACTTTCCATGGAAGAGGCGAAGCGCCGACTTGGCGTTTTCGGTCCGAACGCAATCGCTTCTGAACCCGCCCCCACACGGTTCGCTATTTTTATCGCCCAATTTAAAAATCCGCTCATTTTTGTCCTGCTCATCGCGGCGGCGATTACCGTTGCCCTGCGGGATTATCATGATGCCGGCTTCATCCTTGCCGCGGCGTTTATCAATGCCGGTCTCGGATTCTATCAAGAGAATAAAGCGGAGCGGGCGCTGGCTGATTTAAAAACGTATGTAACGCAACGCGTCCGCGTAAGGCGTGAGGGGCAGGATAAGGAGATTGATTCAGTAGAGCTGGTTCCGGGAGATATCATCCATCTCACCCAGGGTGTGCGGATTCCCGCCGATGCCCGTCTCACGTATCTCAGTGACTTTGCCGTTGATCAATCGATCTTGACGGGCGAGTCGCTCGCTGTCGAGAAGACGATTCAGTCTGACGCGGTGAGCGCGGGTGTTGCCGACCGGGAGTGTATGGTCTTCGGCGGTACAGCCGTCGTGAGCGGGATCGCGGAAGCGGTGGTGACGGCGACCGATGAGCATACGGAGCTCGGCAAGATAGCCAAGTTGGTCAGCAGTAGTGAGCGCGAGACAACCCCGCTCCAGGCCTCTCTCGGCAAGTTCTCCATGACCGCAAGCATCTTCTTTTTATTCTTAAGCGCGGCGATGTTCTTTATCGCCCGTTCATCAGGCGTCCCAATCCTCGACGCCTTCCTGGTTTCGGTTGCCGTGCTGGTGGCGGCGGTTCCGGAGGGTCTTCCGATCGTGATGACCGTCATTCTCGCTATCGGCGTGCAGCGTCTCGCGGCAAAAAACGGCGTGGTGCGCCGACTCTCTGCGGCCGAAACGCTTGGAAGTACCTCGGTCATTCTGACGGATAAGACTGGTACTCTCACGCAGGCGAAAATGTCGCTTGAAACCATCAAGGTCTACGGGCCCGAAGAGATGACCGACTTTATGCTCTATGCCGCCCTGCTCAATACCGACGTTGTTATTGAGAATCCAAAGGACGACAGCGCGGCGTGGCGGATGATCGGCCGTCCCATCGAGGTGGCGGTCGTTCGGGCTGCTGCCGCTCGCGGTCTTCTGATCTCTGATTTAAAAGAGGGGAAGCGGGCTGTCCATATCTTGCCTTTTAATTCTAAGAACAAGTTCGCGGCCACGGTACATCCGGTCAGTAGTCGCTTCAGCGAAAAATTGAAAAATAAGAGCGGCCACCTTCTCAGCCTTTTTGGCGCGCCAGAGGCGCTTTTGAAGTTTGTAGATTATTCCGAGGAGGAGCGTTCTGTGATTCTCCTTGAGATTGCTAAGCGGGCAGAGGATGGGGAGCGCGTCTTGGGAGTGGCCTACAAAGAGGTGGAGAATGTGAATGATTTTTCGATTAAAGAACATCGCCACCTTGCGGGGGCGACCTTCCTCGGCTTTCTTGGTTTCAAAGATCCGCTTCGTCCAACGGTCAAAGACGCGATTGCGAAAGTTATGGGGGCGGGGATACAGGTGGTGATTGTTACGGGGGACCACGTCGGCACTGCGGTTGCCGTTGCCCGGGAACTTGATTTTGATATGACTCATCCGCATTCGCTGCTCTCGGGCACGGAGCTCGACACGATGAGTGAAGATGAGCTCTATAAGCGAGTGAAGAACTTGCGGGTGGTATCGCGCGTAAGCCCAGAGGGGAAAATGAAAATAGTGAGGGCGTTTCGCAGCCACGGAGAAATCGTGGCCATGAACGGGGACGGTATTAATGACGCGCCGGCGCTGCGCGAAGCGGATATCGGTATTGCGATGGGTACCGGCACCGATGTCGCGAAGGATGTCGCCGACCTTGTCCTGCTCGACGATAACTTTGAGACAATCGTGACGGCCGTGCACGAAGGCCACCGAATCCTGGAAAATATACGGAAGGCGATCGTTTATCTTTTTTCGAGCATCCTCAATGAGATATTCCTTATCGGCGGCGCCTTGCTTTTGGGCCTCGCCATGCCGCTTAATGCGCTTCAGATCCTCTGGGTCAACTTCTTTACTGATAGCTTCCCGGGTATCGCGCTCGCGTTCGAAGACAAGATAGATACGCTTAAGGATCGGTCACAGCGTGGCTCCCGAGGGATCTTTACCCGGCCTATGCGGGTGTTTCTGCTCATTAACTGTCTTATTAGCGGCGTCTTGCTCACCGTCACCTACGTTGTGCTTCTCAGGCATGGTTTTGACCCTCAGATCGTGCGTACCTTTATCTTTGGCGCTTTCGGGGTCTACAGCCTCTTCCTGATTTTCCCCGTCCGCAGTCTTCGTCGCAGCATCTTCCACTACAATCCGTTCGGCAACCCGTCAGTAGTGGTGAGCGTGGTGATTGGCTTCGGATGTATGATGGCGGCGATTTATGTCCCATTCCTTCAGAAGCTCTTTGATACCGTATCTCTGCCAGCTCCGTGGCTCTGGGGCGTCATCGGCTTTGGTATCGTCAGTATCTTGTTGCTCGAAGTGACCAAGGTTTTCTTGTATCAGCGCGGGGACGAGGCCTAGGTTGTTTGTGCGGGAAAATTGACAAGAGACCGTAAAAGTGCTATAATGTAATTATTATTTAATAAGGTTATTTGTTTATAGTGATCTAGTCGAACTATGATTTTGCCACAGCAAAAAGCGACTTTCCGGTCTTTTTCTGCTGTGGCAAAGCGCCTACGCCCCTTAACTGGCGGGTAGCCAGAATTTTTCCGGCTAAGAGCCGAGAGAGGAAGCTTCTATGAAGTTACTTGGGTTTGGTCATCTTGGTCTGTAAAGACCTTGGTCACTTGAACCCTTGGATTCCGGTCCCCGTGCGACTCACATCGCACGGGGAGTTTCTTTTTTAAATTGCATTCAACCCGTCTTCGCCATCACGAATCCGACAATATTTCGGGCTCCCGCTTTCTTAAGCGTGTTCGCCGCTTCGATGAGGGTTGCTCCGGAGGTGCAAACATCATCAATGAGGAGGATCTTCTTGCCGTTAATAACGGTTGGGTCAGGAACGGCGAAGCAGTCGGCCAGATTATGGGTCCGCTGTTCGCGATTTTTCGTTTTTGCCTGCGGTAATGTTTTCTTTATTTTTATGAGCCCGTTCGTTATCGAAGGAAGAGTCAGTTGCTTCGCGAGCTCCTGCGCGATGAGGAGCGATTGATTGAATCCGCGCTCGCGCTCTCGCTGCTTGTGAAGGGGAATAGCGACTATCTCATAACCGCGAAAGTCGTTGTGCAGTGCACCGAGGTAGCGCTCAATGAAAAGGTCTAGTGCGTTCATGGCAAGGGTGTGTCGGCGATATTTGAGGCGCGTAATCAGTGTTCGCAATCGTTCATCGCCATAATTACCGACTGCGGCGAGACGCAACGGCGTGTTGGCGTGGCAAATACGGACATTATCGGCCAGCCGTGCCCGACAAACGATGCAAAAAAGCGTTTCGTTAACGCCTATCGCGCGAAAACAAGCATCGCAGATGGCGTGCGCCTTTGCTTCCCCGCCGAGGGCGGTAGCGCAGGTGAGGCAGCGGGGAGGAAAGAGCGAGTCGAGCAGAAACTCTTTCAGGTTCATCCCGTTAGAAGCAATCTTTATTTGATATAAACGACCAGAAATAGTTCATAGCTAAAACGTTTTTATAAATCACTCGTTGAGTGCGCGGAAGCGGTTTACCGCTTCCTGCTTCTAACGGGATTCATGCTATTATTATACCAATACGCATATGTCGCTTTTCGGAAAAATGGGCTCGGATCACTACCTCGGCATCGATATCGGCACGACGTCTATCAAGGCGGCGGAACTATCGAAATCAAGCAAAGGAGTTTTCACTTTGAGTAATTACGCGCTTATGGAGGCGTACGGACACCTCGAACGTTTCAATAGCGCGCTCCAAAGCAGCAGCCTGAAGCTAATGGACAGCGACATCGTCGCCTATCTTCGGCTTATTGTAGACAAGGCGCACTTTTCAACCAACCGGGTGGTCGCTTCACTGCCAGCCTTCTCCGCCTTTACAACTCTCCTTGAACTGCCGCTGATGTCCGACCGGGAAATAGGCCAGTCAATCGCGTTCCAGGCGAAGAACTATGTGCCGCTTCCGATTTCGACGGTCACGCTCGACTGGATCAAGGTCGGGGAGAAGCAGGATGCCAATGGGGGAAAGAAGCAGCAGGTCTTTCTCGTCTCGGTTGCCAACGAACAGATCGAAAAATATACCAATATCTTCCGGCAGGCTGGCCTGAAGCTTGAAGCTCTTGAGATCGAAGGCATCAGCATCGCACGGTCCCTGACCATAGGCAATCCGAAGCCGACCCTTATCATCGACATCGGTGGGCGCTCAACCGCTCTCTCGGTCGCCCAGAACGGCTTTTTGAAATTTGCCGGTCAGACCGACTTTTCGTCCGGTTCACTCACCCAGGCGCTCTCAACAGCTCTTAATATCGGTGCTCGCCGCGCGGAAGACCTCAAGCGCCAGACAACTCTTGGTGGCGGGGCGGGGGAGCAGGAGTTATCCACAATAATGCTCCCGATTATTGATGCTATACTGAATGAAGCAAAGCGTGTGCGCTCTGGTTTTGAAAACGGATACAAAGAACAGATAGCCGGGGTCATCCTTGCTGGCAGCGGAGCCAATCTCACGGGGCTTGATAAGTACGCGAGTAAGCAACTTGGCTTGCCAGTAAGCGTTGCCAACCCGCTCGAAAACATCGCCTATCCGCCGGAACTTTCGCCGCTCATGAAGACTCTTGGACCGACGCTTTCCACAGTCATCGGTCTCGGCATCAAAAACTTTTAAAGGATTTTCTTTAAAATTTTAAATATACTTATGCAGAAATTTTTACCAGAAAACCTTTATCCTGAGCTTGTCGAAGGATACCCTTCAGCTTCGTTCAGGGTGCTCAATATTATTAACTCACTCCGTATCGTATAATATTGGCATGGCACCTCTTGAACTTAACCCATACGAGCGCTTACCGCGCGAACAGCAGCAGTCAGGTGGGGTGCCATGGCATCTTTTCTCCTTTTCGCTTTTCCTACTTATTATCGCTTGCGGCATTTATCTAGGCCTAAAGTTCGGTTACGCCCCCATTCTCAGCAGTCGGGTAGAGCAGCTTGATGCTGACCTTCTTACCCTAAGCGAACAGATCCCGGAAGCGCAGCGAGAGGGATTTATACAACTCTACTCCCAGATGGCCAATCTTCAGTCGGTGCTTGATAAGCACGTGATGACCTCGCTCATTTTCCCACTCCTCGAGCGCAACACGCACGCCGATGTTTATTATTCTAGCTTTGATCTGAGCACCGGTGAGGGCCGCCTTTCACTCGAAGGTTTCGCCCGCTCGTATGAAGTGCTCGCGCAGCAGCTCGGAGCGTGGGCCGGCATAAAGGAGGTGGAGAAGTCGTATATCGCTGAAAGCCAGTTTACCGAGGGCCGCGTGCGTTTTCGGATAGTGCTTCAGTTTGCCCCGTCGTTCTTTACTCCTAATGCCCAAGTGGCACGCTAAGTTAACCAATGAAAACTTCAAGCAAAAGACTCGTCAGCCTGCTACTCTCGGTCGCGATCTTCATCGCGGCGATAGTCGTTTACTCGTCGTTCGTGGTGCCTGAATATGCGCGGGTCAACGCCTTGCGCGGAGAGGCGGAGGTCAAACAACAAACACTTGATGAGCAGCGCACTATTCTTGACCGGGTCTCGTCACTTTTGTCCCGCTATCAAAGCATTCCGAAACTCGGGGAGGTGGTTTCGGTCGCCTTACCTCCTGACGACGACGTCGCAAGCGCTTTCCAGCAGCTTTATACAATCGCCGCCGCCTCCGGCATCTTCATCCAGCAGTTCAGCGCGAACACGAATCTTGCCCTTACGTCTACGAGCGAGGGAGCCCGTGCCGTCCGCTCAGTGGGTACGGCGCAAATCAACCTGTATCTAAGCGGAACCTATGAGAGTTTTAAGACGTTTCTTGAGACGACGGAGCGGAACATGCGCATCATGGATGTAACGGGTCTCAAAATCCAGTCGGCCGGCCGAGGGACGGGTAATAACTTCCTGTTCAACCTGACTATCAACACGTACTACCAATCGTAGAAGAAGTGAATAGTAATTAGTATATATAGTGAATAGAGAAATCTAAAAAAATGGCCATCATTATACCAAAACAAAGCAGGGGAGGCGGCTTCATGAAAATTGTCATGGCGCTCGTCATCTTAGTGATTCTGCTCATCGCCGCTTACTATCTCTTCTTCGCTCCGACGCCTGCGTTCGACTACATCGCGCCGCCGACGGTCCAAGAGACTCAGCAGCTTTCCCGGTTCGACCTTGAGCCGGGAGCGGTCTTAGACAGCTCTGAGTTCCGGGCGTTGCGGAAGATAAACGGCCTGCCTACCGGTGGCACGTTCGGTCGACCGAATCCGTTCCTCTCGTTTTAAGGGCTTTGTCTAAAAATCAAAGTGTAGCGGATGATTTTTAGTAACAAAACCTTAACCCCGCCCTCTAAGCGTTATATGAAATTTGATAATAATCGATTGTTAATGAATACATTCGGCAAATTTGCGGCCCTAGGTTTAGGCATAGAGGGCGGGGTGCTCAATATTATTAACTCACCTCGTATCGTATAATATTGGCATGGATGACAAAGCCCTCGTTAAAGAGCTAGTAAACGCGGAACTGATAACCTCTGAACAAGGCGAGGGGCTTTTGCGCGACGCGATCACATTTGGCCGGGGCGTGGAGGAGCTCGTCACGTCGAAGAACTTGGTAGCCGAGAAAGAGATGGCGCAGGCGAAGAGCCGCCTGCTCGGAGTGCCGTATGCTGCGGTCAATCTATCCACGATCCCGGACGATCTTCTTGCTCTTATCCCGGAAGAGACCGCGAAAACCTATGAGGTCGTTCCGCTCAGCCGCGAAGGCAGCACTCTTATTGTGGGTATGGTGCACCCAGATAATCAGAAGACTCAGGAGGTTTTGCGCTTTGTCGCTAAGCAGAACAAGGTGAGCATGGGAGCGTATGTTATCACTCCGTCTGACCTCAGCCTTGTCCTGCGGAAATACTCTCCCTATGAGAACACGTTCCAGTCAGCGCTACGCTCCCTCAATATTAAACCGGAGGCAACCAAGGCGGCCGGCGGGCAGCGCATTGTCGGTCTTGAAGACCGCGGTATGGGCAAGACTGAAGATGCTCCGGTCATCAAGATTGTCGCCTCAATCCTGAAAGAGGCGGTCAATCTTGGCGCTTCTGACATTCACATCGAGCCTCAGCGTAAATCGCTTCGGGTGCGTTTGCGCGTAGACGGCGAGTTGCAGGAGCTCTCAAGTATGCCCGCCGAGCTTCACCAGCCCGTCCTCTCGCGCGTAAAGGTCATGTCCGATCTCAAGATTGATGAGACGCGCGCGCCGCAGGATGGCCGTTTTCGGACCAATATATTCGGCCGCGAGATAGATTTTCGCGTCTCGACCTTTCCGACTCCGGCGGGGGAGAAGGTGGCGCTGCGCGTGCTTGATCCGGAGACTGGTCTCAAGAGCCTTGACGCGCTCGGTCTTGTCGGCCACAACCGCGAGATGCTGCTTGCCGGCATTAAGAGGCCGTACGGCATGATTCTCATCACGGGACCGACCGGCAGCGGTAAGACGACGACGCTCTACGCCATCATGCAGATCCTGAACAAGATTGGGGTCAATATCGTCAGTCTCGAGGACCCAGTGGAGTACACAATCGACGGCATCAATCAAAGCCAAGTCCGTCCCGAGATCGGCTACGATTTTGCTTCCGGCCTGCGCCAGATTTTGCGCCAAGACCCCGATGTCATCATGGTGGGTGAGATTCGAGACGCTGAGACGGCGGAACTCGCCGTGCACGCCGCGCTCACCGGCCATGTTGTGCTCTCCACCTTACATACGAACGATTCGGTGGGCGTTATCCCGCGTCTCGTTGACATGAAGGTGCAGTCCTTCCTGCTGCCAAGCGCGCTCAATATGATGCTCGCGCAGCGGCTCGTTTCCCAGCTGTGCGGTAAGTGCGCGAAGCCGGAAGCGGCAACAGAGGCGATTAGCCAGATTATTGAAAAAGAACTTTCCCGACTGCCTGCCACCGCCGCAAAGAAGTACAGCAAGCCTTATCAGATTTATCGCGCCGTTGGCTGCCCGGCCTGCAAGGGCAAGGGCGTGGTCGGTCGCATCGCTATTTTCGAGATGTTCCAGATGAGCTCACAACTTGCGGCGATTATATCGTCGGGCATGAGCGAGGTAAAGATCTTGGAAGAGGCGCTCCGCCAGGGTATGGTCACGCTTCGCCAAGACGGCATCATAAAAGCGCTTGAGGGGACTGTGAGCATTGAAGATGTCATTCGGGAGACGGAGGAAGTATAACCGTAAACAGTAAACTTTTAACTTTAAACAAAAGCGATACAAGAAGATGGTATACTTAATTAGTACTCGTTTATAGTTTAGAGTCTACGGTTAATCGTTAATCCCATGGATACCTACAAAGCAAAACTAAACGACCTGCTCACTGCGACCGCTCGCCAGGGAGCTTCCGATCTCCACCTAGCGGTCGGCCGCCGTCCGACCCTTCGTCTCGACGGCATTTTGATACCACTCCAACAGGAGACCGTCCTCACTCCCGAAACCGCCGAGGGACTCATCGGGGCTTTATTGACGTCTGAACAAAGGGCGAAGCTTGATCAGCGGCGCGAGTTCGATTTTTCTTTCGCTCATGGGGAGAGCTCCCGCTTCCGCGCGAACGTTTTTTATCAAAAAGGATACCTCGCCGCGGCGCTTCGTCTCATCCCTGGACAGGTTCGGACGATCGAAGAGCTTAATTTGCCTCCGATCCTGCACGACTTCGCGAAACTTTCTCAGGGTTTTGTCTTGTGTGTCGGTCCGGCCGGACACGGCAAAAGCACCACGCTTGCCGCCATCGTTGATGAGATCAACCACACCCGCACGGAGCACATCATCACAATCGAGGACCCGATCGAATACATGTTTAGCCAGGACCGCTCGATCATCAGCCAGCGCGAGGTTAAAACCGATACTGAGACGTTCAATTCTGGTCTTCGAGCCGTTCTCCGGCAGGACCCGGACGTGCTTATGATTGGTGAAATGCGCGATGCGGAAAGTATCGGGACAGCGATGACCGCTTCTGAAACTGGACACTTGGTCTTTTCGACCTTGCACACCAACTCTGCAAGCCAGACCATCGATCGCATCATCGATACCTTCCCAGAGGGACAGCAGAGCCAGGTAACGAGCCAGCTTGCCGCTACGCTCGTTGCCATCGTTAGCCAGCGCCTTGTCCCTCGTATCTCCGGCGGGCTTATCCCGGTGTGTGAAATCATGCTGGTCAACGCCGCCATCCGCAATCTTATCCGTGAGAAGAAGGCGTATCAGATTGACCTCGTCATTGAGACGAACCTGCAGGAGGGCATGATGACCCTTAATCGCCGCCTGGCGACGCTGGTGAAGCAGAAAGAGGTCAGCCTGGAAAGCGCTGAGCTCTATTCGCTCAATCCGGCAGAGCTGCGAATTCTTTTGGATAGAATTTAAATAGTAATCGCGAACAATGCGAATAAAAGAGGTAATAACCCGAATCAAATACCGAGCGAATCCCATTCACATTATTAAGGTTGCCCATTCGCATTATTAGCGATTACTCTATGCCAAAGTTCCACTATTCAGCGAGAAATAAAGCAGGGGAGATGCAGGTAGGCAATGTCGAGGCGGCAAACCGCAACGCCGCTTTCAATATTCTCAACTCGCACGATCTCTACATCTTGGGCCTTGACGAGATCCGGACAGACCGGATGCTCAGCTCGTTCTTTAACCTGTTCAACCGCGTAAAGCGCGTCGATGTAATGATCTTTACGAGGCAATTCGCCACTATGCTTGAGGCGAAGATCGCTATCAACGACGCTCTTAAGAATCTGCAGGCGCAGACCAGGAACTATTATCTCAAAGAGGCGATCTATCAGATTGCTGAAGATGTTGATGCCGGTCTCTCCCTGAGTCAGGCGTTCGACAGGCAGAACCACATTTTTTCCGAGTTCTATATCAATTTGGTGCAGTCTGCCGAGGTCACCGGCCGCGTGGAGGAGGTGATGGGCTTTTTGGCAGACTTTCTTGAAAAGGAGATCGGGCTTCTTGCAAAGGTGCGCAACGCGCTTATCTATCCTGTTTTCGTTCTCGTCCTCTTCTTTGTTGTTGCCGGCATCCTAATAGCCTTTGTCTTCCCGCAGCTCGCCCCTATTTTCGAAGAGACGAGCGTCCAGATTCCGACCATGACGCGGCTGCTTCTGAGCTCTGGCCAGTTTATCGCACACTGGTGGGTAGCTATCTTGCTCATCTTCGTGGGCCTTGCAGCTGCTGCGTTTCAATACTTTCAAAGTAAGGAGGGTAAGGAGGTGCTCGACCAGGTGATGCTCCGGGTGCCCCTTATCGGCACACTCTTTAAAAAGGTCTATGTGGCGCGTTTTTCCGAATCCATCAGCGTACTTATCAAAGGAGGTATTCCTATCGCACAGGCGATTGAGATCAGCGGCCACGCTATCGGCAGCTCTATCTACAAGGAGTCGCTCCATGATATCGCGGACCAGGTACGGAGCGGTGAGCTACTTTCGGTTTCGATATCCAAGAACGAGGCGTACTTTCCGCCGATTGTGAGCCAGATGGTGAGTATCGGTGAGAAGACTGGAAAGCTCGAAGAGATGTTTGACCGCATATCAAAGTTCTATACACGCGAGATTGATTCCGCGGTTGGGAACCTCGTTGAGCTCATCCAGCCGGCTTTAATGGTCGTGCTCGGTGTTATGGTCGGCATTCTCTTTGCTGCCATTCTTATTCCTATCTACAACCTCGCCCAGGCGTTTTAGGACAGCGCGTAGCTCATAGTCCGTAGCCCGTAGAATACGAAATCAAATGTGGTATAATAAAACAATGGAAAACAATCGTAAGGTATCGTCTTCTCTACGCGCTACGAACTACGCGCTACGTACTAAGCGGGGATTCACCCTCATCGAAATTCTTATCGTCGTGGGCATCATCGGCTTGCTCGCTTCCGTTGTCCTTTCTGGCCTTGGCTCAGTCAGGAGCCGGGGTCGCGACGCCCGCCGCGCCGCAGATCTGCGCCAAGTGCAGCAAGGCTTGGAGCTTTACTACACCCGATTCCAAGAATATCCGGATGGGAGCAATTGGGATACCCTACGAGAAGTTCTTCGTAGTGCTAATATTGGGATAACCAATATTTCGAGCGATCCTCTTTGCGGTAATGCTAATTCTCCGTGCACCGATGACTATAGCTATTTCTCGGCAAATAAATCCGAGTATATACTTCAGGCTTTTCTTGAAGATAAGGCGAGTCCACTTGCGAAAGATTCATATGGGCGCCTTCCCGGCGACCAGCAGATTCAAAGGTCAAGTTGTGGAAAAATTGCCGGTAATCGAATCTACTACTGCATAAAATTCTAGTAAGAATTTGTGGTAGGCGCTGGTAGCGTGGTAAGCGAAGTAAGCGTTGGATCGATTACTTTTCCTATACGTCTACTACGGTTACTGCGTTTATTTCGCCTATGATACTCACCGTCTTCTTCATCTTCGGCATCATCATCGGCAGCTTTTTGAATGTAGTCACAATGCGTTACGAGCTTCTCGGCAGCATGCTGGTAACGAAAAAGATAGGCGGGCGGTCGCACTGCCCGCAGTGTATGACGACGCTGGGCTGGTACGAGCTGCTTCCGCTCATGAGCTTTATCATCCAGTGGAGAAAGTGCCGCCACTGCGACTACAAGCTCAGCTGGCAGTATCCGGTTGTAGAACTTTTGACTGGCGTCCTTACTTTTGCGATACCACTTTTCTTATATGAACGCTTCGGTGTGGCGCTTCTCTTATCTACGAACGCTTCCTTGGTCTGGTTTTATGCGTTTTGCGGGCTCTGGCTGCTCGCCGCTTATACCTTCATCGTCCTGAGCATTATCGATCTCAAACACGGCATTATTCCGGATGCTGCAAATGTTCTTTTGGGAGTAATCGGAATCGCTATCATAGCACTCAAGTGGGCGTATGCCCCTTTCCTTACCTATAACGGCTCGTTCTTTGGTAACTACGCTGTCTTTCTGCCGCTGAGCGGCACCTCTGTCTGGCTGCAGGCGCTTCTTGCCGCAGGAATCGGAGCCGTGCTCTTTGGGGGTATCATCGGCTTTACGCGTGGTCGGGGAATGGGGCTTGGCGACCTCAAGCTCGTCATTCCGATCGGCCTTTTGGTTGGTTGGCCGGATATCGTTCTCGTGCTCGCGCTTTCGTTTATTATCGGTGCCTTCGTCTCCGTTTTCCTTATGCTTTTCGGTGGAAAGTCGTTCAAGGACGGCATTCCGTTTGGACCGTTCCTCGCTGTGTCTGTATTTGTTATGATGTTCTATGGGGAAGGGATAGCAGGCTGGTACTTTGGGCTCCTGTAACATGTAACTTGTAACATACGCATGAAAACAAAAAAGAAAAATAGTGCTTCCCTTGCGCTACACGCTACCCATTCGGCAAGCCTGCCTACCGGACAGGCAGGCTCAGGGCGGGCACGCTACACGATTCGTGACCAATGCGGCTACACCCTCATCGAGCTTATCGTCGTCGTCGGGATAGTCATGCTCTTACTCGGCGTCGGCGTCGGCTATACCCAGAAGGGCGGCAAGCAAATTGTTCTCTTTCGGGAAAAGGCTCAGCTTACTCAGCAGATTTTGCGGGCTCGTAGCTTTGCGACCCAAAAATTGCGCCCGGCGGACGAGACGGTTTGCGGCTATGGTATCGCTGTCATCAGCAACACTCAGTACGCTCTTTTTAAAGATCTTCCGGCAGGAGGGGTTTGCCCGGGTGATGGCGTTATGGAGGGGGCTGAGCAGCTCGAAATATTCACGCTTGATAAGGCGGTGAGCATCCTCGAGTATAATCACGCCGATTTCGTCTTCTCGCCGCGTGACGGTTTCGTTTATTTCGGAACTCAGCGGGCCCAGCCGAACCAGGATCCGGCATATATAACGCTGCAGCTTAAAGATACCGACCAGCGGCTTACAACCAGCGTAAACTATATCGGCCAGGTGTATACTGAATAGAGTGGTCGTGTAACGCGCAACGTGTAACCTGTATTATGAAAACCCTAGAGACAAATCAAAAATCATTGCAACGCCCTGCTTTTAAGTTACACGTTACAAGCTACACGCTACACGCCTCCAGGGGTCAAATGCTGGTAGAGGCGCTCGTTTCAATGGGCATCCTCGTGGTTGCCGTCTTTGCCATTTTTTCGATGCTGACGCGCTCCACGAGTCTGAATCGTGTCATTAGTCAGCAATATGTTGCGACCTATCTAGCTGCGGAAGGTTTGGAAGTGGTGAGTAATATCGTTGATTCGAACTTACTCACGTGCACTGCGCCGTGGAATGATAACGCGACCGATGGGACGTATGAGCTCACTTATGGCAGTAACCAGCTCTCCACGCGTGTGAGTGGCCCGACAAGTCTCTTGCGTGTCAGCCCGACCAACGGTTTTTATCAATATCAGAGCGGGGATCCATCGCTATTTCGGCGCGCCGTAACGATCAAAACGATTAAGGGCGATGTTGAGATGCGCGTAACCTCGGTCGTGACCTGGAAGGGCAGGGGAGGAGTTGACTCCGAAGTAAAGCTCGAAGATCACTTCTTTAAGTGGCGTCCACGCCCTGCCGGCTGCTAAAATATGAAAATAACGCCGCTCGCTTCATCGTCCCAGCTACGAACTACGCGCTACGAACTACGCGCTGTTCGCGGTTTCACGATCGTTGAGCTCCTCGTCTCAATAGCCATCTTCTCGCTCGTCACTTCATTCGGCGTGACCGTCTTTATCCGTTCGCTCCGCGCCCAGCGCTCCGTCGTCGCTCTCATTTCAGCGAATGATAACGCGAGCCTTGCTATCGAGGCGGTCGCTCGTGAGATCCGACGTGGTCGGGATTTTAGTACCAGCGGAGATGGAGAGTTACGCTTCTTTAATGCGGAGCAGCATGAAGTTCGGTATCGCTTCGAGTCGCAATCACATTCAATAACTCGCTCCGATAACGGCACCGGTTTTTTTCCCGTGACGGCGAAGAATATTGTTGTCGAAGACGCACACTTCCTCGTGAGCGACGGCGATGCACTTCGCACAATGATGCCACGCGTTACCATCTCGCTGCGCCTCGGCTCGCCAGATCGCGATATCAAGGAGGCAACCACGGAGATCCATACCACGGTCAGCTCCCGCGGCCTTAATAATCCGGTTCCATCAGGTCTTTAGTCTTATGAAAATGCTACACGCTACACGCTACACGTTTCGCGCCCAGAGGGGCCAAATCATGATTCTCACGACCCTCATCCTCTCGGGTACTATTTTGGCCGCGGTAACAATCGCGGGGCTCCTCATGCTCTATCAAATCCGCCAGGCAGGGAACGCGATGCAGTCGGGCCGTGCCATCTTTGCTGCCGATGCCGGTCTTAATTATGAGCTCTACCGATTCTATACGCATGACTGTGTCTATCCCGCACCGAGTTTGAATCCGGTGAAACTTTACTCTGAAACGAAGGTTGTCGGTAATGACGTGCTCTTTATTTCGAATTCACTTGCGGGTAAGACGACCCGCGGCCTTAGTGTTCGCTTTATCGGTCTCGCGTCTGAGGAGAAGTGTGTGAGTGCGAGTTCAACTCCAGCGCACTAGGGCGAACATTTCTCAGCGTAGTATTCTAACCATAAAAAACGCCCCCATATCGTTCCACGGTGGTGTGCGTGGATATGTGGGGGCGGATAATTGGGCTAGCTTACCTTGAAGATCTCCATCCGGTACTCACCCCCGACGACCGAGGTTGCTGTTTGAAAGACTCTTGTTACCGGCTCATGCCAGCCCTCGTCGCTGTATCCCAGGCGCATGATTCCCAACTCCCACTTCCATCTTCGAGAGTGGAAGTAGAGCCCGCAGGTCGCTGAGAACTCGCAGACACCGTGTGGCGTGATGCCGCTCCCTTCATTCTCCTTGTCTTCAACTGGGATAGCTTCAGGGTCGGCGAGGAAGCCGTACAAGCCCTGCAAGGAAACTCGTCTCACGAGCTCCCGGCGCGGACTTCTGGAGTGCTTTCCGTCGAAAAGGGGTCTTAGGAATCTTGGCTGCTTATTCTCCTTCGCTGGAGCGGCGACCACACGCGTGGCTTTTAGCGAGAATCCCGAATGGGATTCAAGGAGACATGTGGCAACAGCGAACAATAGTTCATTTGCCATCATACCCTTCGGCGAGAGGAGCTCCGTTTTGGAGGAGTGCTCAAGAACTCGCGTCATCGATCGACGATTTCTCGACATGTGAACCTCCGGGGTTGAGGGGTGCTATCTTCACTATAAACCTCTTGAGTTCTGTAGTAAAATAGCTCTATGGCTGATGTGGATAAGAAGAAGGCACTGGTGCGTATTGGGGCGCTCAAAAAGGCGATAAATCGTCACCGTTACTTGTATCACGTGCTTGATAAAGAAGAGATCTCTGAGGGTGCTTTGGACTCGCTCAAAAAGGAGCTTTTTGATCTTGAGCAGCAGTTTCCTGATCTGGTGACGTCGGATTCGCCGACCCAGCGCGTGGGAGGCAAGCCCTTGGCAGAATTCGGTAAGGTACCCCATCCAACCCGGATGAACTCACTCAACGACGCGTTTAGCGAGGCTGACCTGCGCGTCTGGTACGACCGTCTGCTTCGGTATTTAGACGCTACAGGCTACACGTTACAAGATACACGTCCTTCTTTTTATTGTGATTTGAAAATGGACGGCCTGGCCGTGGAGCTCCGTTATGAAGACCGTGTATTTACTCAGGGCTCAACTCGCGGTGACGGAATGGTTGGAGAGGATATCACGAATAACTTGCGGACGATTGAGGCGATTCCGCTTAAGTTGAGCGATTTTTCGCGCGAGGTTCCAAAGACTGTGTATGTGCGTGGTGAGACGTATCTTACGAAGAAAGAGTTCGCCCGTATCAATAAGGAGCAAGAGAGGGCAGAGGGGAAGCTCTATGCAAACCCGCGCAACGTTGCCGCCGGTTCGATTCGCCAGCTCGATCCTTCAATTACCGCCAGCCGTAAACTCGACTTTTTTGCCTATGGTTCACCCGCCGTAGCTTTAGCGAAGGAGGTCGCGCCGAAAACTCACGCGGAGGAATATGCGATGCTTCGGGATTTTGGCTTTAAGACGAACCCGCACGGCAAGGTGGTAAAGACGCTTGAAGAGGTTATCGCGTTCCATGGCGAGTGGGAGAAGAGGCGTGACGAGTTGCCCTATGAAATTGACGGCGTTGTCATCTCGATTAATGAGAATGGTATTTTCAATAAGGCGGGGATTATAGGGAAGGCGCCACGGGCGGGCATTGCATTCAAGTTTGCGGCGATGGAGGCGACGACGATCGTTGAGGATATTCAAATTCAAGTCGGACGCACGGGAGTCCTTACACCGGTCGCTCATCTGCGTGCGGTCCCTGTCGGGGGCGTGATTGTAAAACATGCGACACTCCACAATGCTGACGAGATTGAGCGTCTTGGTCTGCTCATCGGAGACACGGTGATTGTGAGTCGTGCCGGAGACGTTATTCCAAAGATAACTAAGGTTTTGCCGGAGCTTCGTTCGGGAAGTGAAAAGAAGTTCGCAATGCCGAAGCGCTGTCCGTTTGATGACTCCGAGGTTATTCGTGACGGCGTCTTCTATCGCTGCCCTAATCCACAGTGTGGCGCGCGGCACCGTGAACAACTTTATCACTTTGTCGGGCGCGGTGCTTTTAATATCGACGGCCTTGGCCCGAAGATAATCGATCGTTTCCTTGATGAGGGGCTTATTACTGATGCGGCTGACTTGTTTAGCCTCGAAACGAAGGAGATTGAAGTGCTTCCGCGATTTGGTGGAAAGAGTGCGAAGAATATTGTCGATGAGCTCGCACTCAAAAAGGCGACTATTCCTCTTTCAAAGTTTATCTATAGCTTAGGAATTCTCCATGTGGGTGAGGAGACGGCCTTGGCCTTAGTCAAAGCACTTTCTCCCTTTTCTAAAGGGAGTACGGCAGAGCCGGGAGGGATTTATAGCCCTGGAGATGTTTTGAATGCCCTTGAAAAATTCACCGTTGAGAGTTTACAGTCAATTCCCGACATAGGCCCAAAGGTTTCGGCGAGTATTTATGAGTGGTTTCGGGATAAACACAACGTTGCGTTGCTTGTAAAGCTTGCGGACGCAGGAATCGTATTCGGCAAGGAGACGTTCGCCATGGGCGGAAAGTTTACTGGTATGACGTTTGTATTGACCGGAACGATGGTGGCGATGAGCCGCGATGAAGCGAAGGAGAAAATCCGTTTGCTGGGCGGAGATACGAGTGAGTCGGTGTCAAAAAAAACCACCTACGTGGTGGCTGGCGTTGAGGCGGGGTCTAAGAAGGAGAAGGCGGAGCGATTAGGTGTGAGAATTTTAGATGAACAAGAGTTTTTGAAATTGCTTTAAAGAAAGTTATACTATTTCAATATGGCTTCTATCGACGAAAACGAAGTAAAACACTTGGCTGAGCTCGCGCGTATTAAGCTAACTGATGAGGAGGTGCCACAGCTTCAAAGGGATCTTTCGAAGATTCTTGACTATGTTGATGCGCTCAAGCAGGTGAATACTGATGGCTTGCCGGAGATTGCTCAGGTGACGGGACTCAAGAATGGTATCCGCGCTGACGAACCGATGCCGGCATCAATGGAAGAGCGCGACGCTATTTTACGCAACGCCCCAGCAACCGAAGGTGGTTACTTTAAAGTGAAGGAAGTTTTCAAAAGTTAACCAACTTATCTTGCTATCCAACGGATAGCAAGATAAGGAGACAAAGATATGACACAATACGAATTTCTTGAAATAAGCGAGTTGCGCAAGTTGCTCGATGAAAAGAAGGTGACGTCGATTGAGTTGACGCGCTACTTTTTGGAGCGTATCAAGCGTCTTAACCCTGAACTCAACGCTTATCTTACGATCACTGAAGAGGTTGCGATGGCGCAGGCGAAAGAGGCTGATGAGCTGATGGCTTCGGGCGCTCCCGTTCCGCCGCTGTGTGGTATTCCATACGCAGCGAAGGATTTGTTCTGCACGCAGGGGATTCGGACGACCGCCTCTTCGCTTATTCTCGACCAGTTCCTGCCGCCCCATGATGCGACCGTTATTGCGAAGCTAAAGGCGCAAAAAGCAGTATTACTGGGTAAAACCAATCTCGATGAGTTTGCTCACGGCTCCTCAACGGAGACCTCTGCTTATGGACCGAGTAAGAACGCGTGGGACGCCTCGCGCATTCCGGGCGGCAGTTCGGGTGGTTCCTCATCGGCAGTCGCTGCTGGTATGGCTCCTTGGGCGCTCGCGACAGAAACGGGAGGTAGTATTCGCCAGCCGGCAAGTTTGACCGGTCTCTCCGGTTGGAAGCCGACCTACGGGGGCGTCTCTCGCTATGGCGTCATCTCGATGGCCTCATCGCTCGATTCGATGGGAACGATGGCGCACTCAGTTGCTGATCTCGCTCTCACCGCAGAAGCTATCTCTGGTCAGGATAAGAACGACTCGACAACGGGTCGCAACCCCGTTCCGCAGTACTTTAAAAATCTCAATGCAGATTTGCACGGAGTGAAGGTGGGAGTTCCAACGGAGTACTTCATTGACCCTTCGACTAGCTCAGGGCAAGTAGGAATGGATGAAGATGTTAGGGCGCGGGTTATTGATGGCATTAAGGAACTTGAAAAGCTCGGTGCCGAGATCGTGCCAGTCAGCTTGCCGAATACGAAGTATGGCTCGCTCGTCTACGCGATTATTTGTCCGTCCGAAGTGAGCTCTAACTTAGCCCGCTATGATGGCATTCGCTTTGGTCACGTTTCAAAGGAGGCGGGCGATTTGCTTGAGGTGTATACGAAAAGCCGCGCGGAAGGATTTGGCGTTGAGGCGAAGCGTCGTATTTTGACCGGTACCTACGTGCTCTCCGCGGGTTACTATGACGCCTACTACAAAAAAGCGCAGCGCGTGCGCGGTCTTATTATTAATGAGTTTGCTGAGGTATTTAAAAAAGTAGACGTGCTCGCGTGTCCGACCGTTCCGAATGTCGCACTCACGATTGGCCAGGCGAAGAGTAATCCGCTGTTCGGTTATATAGCCGATCAGCTCAACATCCCGAGCTCGCTCGCAGGACTTCCGGCCGTTTCTATCCCGTGTGGCTTTGCGAAGCCGAAAGAGGGCGCAGAAACTCCGAATCCGGAAGGTATGCCGGTGGGTATGCAGATTATCGGACCGCAATGGGGTGATCAGAAGGTGTTTAATGTTGGCTACGCCTATCAGCAGGCTACGACCTGGCACAAGCAGCATCCGAAGCTCGGGTAGGGTAGAGCCTTTGATTTTTTATAGGGTTTCCGTATAATAGAGAAACGCATTAAACGGGTTTATTGCGGTGCAATTGAATGACTTTTGAGTCAGTACGCGAAGCAAGGGTGAAGCCGTATATGGGCGATAGCATACGGCGAGCCTGAAGCGACAAAGTAATGGCGCAAAAGGAATGCGGGCGTACCTGCCTGCCGGCCGGCAGGCAGGGCTCGTTGGTTAAAGCATCTAAAATTCAAATTTTTCGCGCGGGCGTAGCTCAGTTGGTTAGAGCGTCCCCCTGTCACGGGGAAGGTCACCGGTTCGAGTCCGGCCGCCCGCGCGAAAAATTGGAAGATCAATTAAGCCCCCTGTCAAGGGGAAGGTCACCGGTTCCCTAGGCCGACCGGCAATCAGTCAGCCGGGCTAGGCGAGTCCGCCCGCCCGCGCAAACACAAAATACTTACTTTCATTGAGCCATAGGCTCTTTTTGGGGTATGATAGGAGCGTTATGCAACCCACTCCTACTAGCTTTGAATTCGTCGCTTATAAGGCGGAGCTCGCCAAGCGCGCTATTTCGTTCACCTATCGCATTCATTTTAAGGGCCGTGAGCCGCTCTCGTTCACGGAGCGCCTCGTGCTTCCGGCGCGCCACAAGATTGCAACTGATATTCCCCAGGAGCTGCTCGCCCAGCTGCTTGAGAGCCTTCACTTAATTCTCGGCATTAGTTACTACAAACTGTATGTGCCGGGAGTGATAAAGTTACCGTATCATCTTACCGAGGAGCAGGCGGTCTTTTGGAGCACGGTCTACCAGAAAGGATTGGGTGAGTTCTGCTACCGGAACAAGCTTGATCCGGATAAGCTCGCTCAATTTCCATTTGAGAAAAATGCCAAGCATGTCGCTACTGAGTATCCGCGCCGAAACCGCATTTTGCTTGGTATCGGCGGAGGGAAAGACTCCATAGTTGCGGCTGAGCTTTTGAAGGAGCAGAAGTTTCCGGTTACGAGCTTCGTCTTGCAGACCCAGCGCGCCAATCTGCTGACCGATAAGCTTGTGAAAGCGTTAGCGCTTCCGGCGCTGGTCATAGAGCGTTACCTGGATGAGCAGCTTTTCGAGCCACATGAGGGCAGCTTCAACGGTCACGTTCCCATTTCCGCCGTTATCGCGTTTATCGGTTCGCTCGCCGGCGTCCTCTATGACTATCGATATCCAATCGTTGCCAACGAGTACAGCAGCAACTTTGGCAATCTTATGCATAAAGGTGGGACAATCAATCACCAGTGGAGCAAGTCGCAGGAGTTCGAAGGCCTGTTCGCCGACTATCTGCGGCGGTTCATCACGCCTGATATAACCTATTTTTCTCTCCTGCGGCCCTTTCACGAGATTCGTATCGCAAAGATGTTCACGAAGTATCCTGAGTACTTTGGCCTTTTTACCAGCTGCAACCGCGTAGCAAAAGTGCATAGGGAGTCATTTGCCGGCCCGTGGTGCGGCGAGTGCCCAAAGTGCGCCTTTGTGTTCGCGCTCCTTTCAGCGTTCCTGCCGCCGAGGCAACTCATCGGCATCTTCGGTAAGAACCTCTATGATGAGCAGAAGCTCATTCCGCTCTTTAATGATCTCTTGGGGTTCGGCGATCTCAAGCCGTTCGATTGCGTCGGGACCTTTGAGGAGACCCAAGCGGCGCTTTTCCTTGCTAGCAAGAAGTTTAAAAAAACCGCTGTCGTGAAGGCGCTTATCGGAAAGATTAAGAATGGTAATGAGTTGGTCGCTTCTGTTCTGGCGACCTGGCCCGCGCCACTTATTCCCGCGTCTTTTGTTTTCACCGGTATGCAGAAGGCACTCATTATTGGCTATGGGCGTGAAGGCAAGGCGACAAAACGGTACTTGGCCAAACGCTATCCGCGGCTTACGATAGCTATTGCTGATGAAACGCAGGGAGCGCAGTACCTCGATAAACAGCGTGGCGCTGATATCGCTATTCGCACCCCGGGGATTCCTAAGGAGCGGATGACCATCCAGTATACGACGGCGACCAATATCTTCTTCTCCGCCATAGGCGGACAAGGGCGCCAGAAAAACAAGATCATCGGCGTCACCGGCTCAAAGGGTAAAAGCACTACCGCTTCTCTTATTTATGCGATCATAAAACGCTCGGGCAAGTCGGTACAGCTGCTGGGGAACATCGGCGGACCAATGCTCGCCGCGCTCCAGAAGCCGGTTAAAAAGGGCGAGCTTTTTGTCCTAGAGCTTTCGAGCTATCAGCTTGATGATATCCAGGCGAGTCCGTGGGTTGCGGTGGTCACCAATCTCTTTCCGGAACACATGAATTATCACGGCTCGATAGAGAAGTATTACGAAGCAAAGCGGCGTATCGTCGCTTTCCAGCGCCCGAGCGACTTTTTCATCTTCAATGCGGGTGCCCCCGTGCTTAAAGACTGGGCTATGGAAGCGCCCTCGGCCGTTTTGCCCTTTGCCGCCGAACTGCCGATGCCAGAGAAGGAGATCCCGCTGCTTGGTGAGCACAATCGTCAAAATGTGAAGGCCGCAATCGCTGCCGCGCGCCTGCTCGGCATCTCTGATGAGGTCATTCGCCTTGCCGTGAAGGGGTTCAAGCCACTCGCGCACCGGCTGGAGCTGGTGGGGACTTATAAGGACGTAACGTTCTACGACGACGCTATATCAACCACGCCGGAATCAACGATGGAGGCGCTTAAATCGCTGCCGAATGTCGGGACGATCTTTCTCGGCGGCCAGGACAGGGGATACGACTTTAGTCAGCTGCGCAAGGCGATTGCGTCCTATGGCATCAAGAATATCGTGCTCTTCCCTGACAGCGGAGCGAAGATTATACCTGATAAGCGGGGGCTCAATGTTCTTGCGACCCGCAGCATGAAAGAGGCGGTAGCGTTCGCCTATAAGCATGCGCCCGCGGGCAGCATCTGTTTGCTCTCGACCGCTTCGCCCAGCTACAGCGTTTGGCGGGATTTTGAGCAAAAGGGCTACGAGTTTCAGAAGTGGGTTCGGAAATTGAAGTAGATACTGCTATGGGCTTCGATAGTCGTAGTCGCGCGACATTCCAATTTCGTTCAGTCTCCTTTTGAGAAGCGCGACAAGTTTAATATTCGAAGCCACTATTCGGCAGATGCCGTAGGGATATTTTCGTTTCCCCCCCTTGTCTCGCTTAATATAGGGCTTTCGAAAACGATTGGGTTCAATGCCGGTTATTTTTGACCAGAATGATAAGCAGGACTTGTAGGGGAGGGTATCATGGCAGTGGATCACTACTTTTATTTTATCCTCGCGAAGATTACATATCGTTCGCAGAAATTTAAGGTACATTTGAATGACAGAAGGGTTACCGTTTGCGAGTGAAACCTGAGTCTTGTCGCCCTCGGTCGCCCATAAGATGAGCCCGATGAGTTCCAGCTGGGGATTGAACTTTGATGAGTAACGAAATGGATCTCCGCCAGGGTTGAGTATTTTGTAGATTCTCTCCCGCTGTTTTTCTTTAGAGGCGTCACTCCATCCGTTTCTCATATATACTGGTATTCTACCACGAGATATAAATCATGACAATTATATTGCAAAATTCACATTTTATATGTATAATCCTCGTGCGGGATGGAGAAGTGGTATCTCGCATGGCTCAGCCGAGCCCACGATAATATTATGTTCCGGCCGCGTTCGTTATCAGTTTTGAGGAGATGTGGGTGAACCCTGAGGAGACCATATGGTTTACCATAGGTCTCGAGGGGTGAAGCCGCAGATTGCGAAACTGATCCGAACCCGAAGGGATATGGAAATTTTCAATCATTGCCATGGCGCTTCGCGTCGGTGTGCTGAATAGTACTAACCGACTTGTCGCTTCGCGCACTGAAAGAAAATTTACTATATCGCGGCGTGAAAATAATATTATCGTGGGCTCACGGGCGTTCTCGCTGGAAACGGCGACTAAGATTATCTGTCAAACTCGGGGAAACCTTTACTGGCAATCCCGAGCCAAGCCCCGACCTTTTGTCGGGGAAGGTGTAGAGACTAGATGGCAGACACCGTATAGGTGAAGGTATAGTCCAGACTGCAAACTTTTCCCATGAAGAGGTAGTGAAAACTATAGCGGTATGCATAACCATGAGGTCGGGGGTTCGATTCCCTCTCCCGCAACCACGAAAAGCGGCAGTAGCCGCCTCGTGGCGCGCCAGAAAGCGTGCTACGGACAAAACAGCCCTAGAGGGCTGTTTTGATTTTCGTGAGCCCCGCGAGGGGACTACTGTCCCATTTTGCGGGGCAGCGGTATTATGTCTATGTACTAGAGAATAATACTAGCGGCTGGTATATTGGCTTCACTGAAGATCTAAAAAAGCGATTATCCGAGCATCAAGCGAAGAACGGTGGTAAGACGACGCGACAAGCCGAGGGCTGGAGGTTGATTTACTTTGAAGGATATCGACTGAAGGCTGATGCGATCGGGCGTGAAAAGTTTCTCAAAGGTGGCTCCGGGAGAACCTATCTTAAGAAGCAGCTACGCAACTATTTATTGCAAAAGTAAAGAAATATCGTTATTATCGTACGTATATTGAGAGGTGGGTCAGCTTTCATGGCAGGCCTGCCTGCCGATAGGCAGGGTAGCTCAGTGGTAGAGCACGGCATTCATAACGCCGTGGTCGCGGGTTCGATCCCCGCCCCTGTCACAAGATTGTGAAGAGTTGCAAATTTGAAAGCGCTTAATCTAGAATACGTTAGAGTCTCGCCCCGCACCGTGCTTGCTCTGGTGCTGGGGTCCCCGCCCCTGTCACACTTCGGTATAGTTCGGCAAGCTGACTACAAGAGCTCAGTGCAAGCCTATTTCTTTTTATCCGCTCCTTCCTCCTTCTTGTCGCCGCTCTTGGCTTTGGTCGCGACCGTGGTTCCACTGATGGCGAAGATGAGGATAAAGAGGATTGCGATGACCCAACCACCGCCGATTCGGGGGAACGCTCTAGTGAAGAAGTAGATGCCGAGGCAAAAGGTGACTGCATTAACGCCCCAGTACATGAGTGAGCGACCAGTAAAACCGCGCCGGCTGCGCCAGGTCATTATTGAGAAGAAGATGGAGAGGGCGACGAAGACGCCCGCCCAAATCATCATCGTTCCGTCGAAGAAGGGGACGTTCGTCTCAGTAAGCGTTTTTGCGAAATTGAGTTCAGTTGCCATAGGGATAGTACGTAGTTCGTAGGGCGTAGAGGAGCAAAGAAGATAATAAACTTAGTATATCACGCGTTGAATATTCTTGAGAAATAATCTAATATCACCGTATGAAGCGCACTAATCTTGTTATCTCTACCGAAGAAGAAAAGCAGTCTCTTGTCGAACTTGCCCAGCGGACTGACTTTGAAGCGGCTCGCATGCGCCGATTTTTAGCATTACCCGACTTGTCCCGGAAGACAGGATCACCGATTAAGGCGCTCATCGATATCGTGTTGGGTGTTTCTATTTTCAAAGATTTTGATGTGCTCCAATTTCCTGAAGTGGTGAGTGTCCGGAATAATTTTGATTTACTCAATGCGCCGAAAGATCACCCGAGCCGAAAACCAACGGACACCTATTATGTGAACTTAGCGAACGTGCTTCGCACGCAGACCACCGCGATGTGGCCGTATTATTTTTCTGCTCCGGAGGCGATGCGAAAACTTGAGCAGGACGGTGAGATCGGATTGCTCGCGCACGGGAAGGTGTATCGCAAAGATGAGATCGACTCTCGGCACATGAACGTCTTCCATCAAGTGGATGGTTTGTATCTCTGCCGAAAAGATAAGATGGTCATCGGCATTCCAGAACTCCAAACGGTGTTGCGTGAAATTGTGAAAGCGCTTTATGGTGACCGAATTGAGTACCGCTTTTTGGAAGACACGTTTCCGTTCACGGACCCGAGTACTCAAATCGAGATTAAGCAAAATGAAAAGTGGCTCGAGGTGGTTGGCGCGGGAGTGGTGCACACGCAGGTGCTCCGCAACCTTGGCATTGATCCGGAGGCGTACAACGGATGGGCGTTCGGATTTGGTCTTGAGCGTCTCGCGATGGCGAGTATGGAGCTTCCTGATATTCGATTACTTTGGTCTGATGATGAGCGCGTAACCAAGCAACTTCAACTTGGCAATAAGTTCAAAGAGGTGAGTAAGTATCCCGCGATCATCCGTGATATTTCGTTTATTGTTCCGAAGTCATTTGTGCCGAACGACTACTTCGATCTCATCCGTGACATTGGTGGCGATGACGTCATCGAGGAGGTAAGTCTGCTTGATAAGTATGAGAATGATAAAAAGTTCGGTGGCGACAAGATGAGTTATACCTATCGGATTGTGTACCGTAGCCTTGAACGCACGCTTACGACGGAGGAGATTGAGCCGCTTCAAAACAAAGTAATAGGGGAGACGAGGAGCCAGTTTAAAGCTGATATCCGATAAATCGCGCCACGTGTAACTCGTAGCGTGTATCGCGGGGAAGACCCATGCCGCCTCAGTTCTTAACGTTACATGTTTTGCGTTACACGCTACATGTCCCATGTTCTCCACAGCCCCCTCGGGGGATAGCTGCAGAGAGTGAGGTATACTTATTGCAGAACCTTAAGAGGAGAATATATCAGATCTTCGATTGCTCTAGTTGAGCCCGTCTTTTGTGTCGATACCATGTAAGATGGTCTCAACGGGGCCGTCGAAATTCTGATTGTGTCAGAAGGGGTAAGTGCCCCGATTGGTGACTGGTGTCGCCGGACAAATCTGACTCCCATTCAATATGCGGGAGGACAAAAGAAAACGTCGTAGCTTACGAGCTCCGCTTTCCTCAGACATCGTCTGCGAACCATTTTCAAGAGGCGCTCTGCGCTTCTTCCATCAACGTTGGCATTCTGCCAACTCCTTTGACACACCGCGCCTTTGGGCCTCAACATCTTCGTGCATGTAGGGGCCCTTTGACATTTTCGGAGTTATGCGTAGAATAACAGCAGTTCCTAAAAAAAGGGATCGAGCTCTCTGAAGGGTCGCGAACTGGTCGCGCGCCTTCAAAGGGCTCTGATGCCCATCATCTCCTGGTGCAGTCGTTCGCGCTTCATGCGCGAGCGCCTCCTCGCTCCGGCGGGAAAGGTGAGCGGACGATTCGCTGGTGACGGTCACTGAAGTAGCCAAACCGATATGCGAGCCCTCGAAGGAGAGCTTAGCGTAAAGAGTCGTCGGGTCGAAAAACTCATGCGTCCGCTTCACGGCGGCGCTTGGGGGAAATCGCCCACATTCTTCCCACACGGTTACGGCCGATTCCTTGCGCAAACCGACATCAGCGTGCCAGGAGACCTATTTATGGACGAGACTTTGGCAGTGCTGAAGGAAGATCGCGATCTTCGGATCGCCCTAAGGGCCAACAACCCAACCAAATCTTTCTAAGGTCGCCAGTCTCGTCCACCTTCGCGTGCGGCGCCGTGGGTTATCCCTCGGCGCCGCATTTTGTTTTTAACGGATTTTATCGTTCCTGATGATGATGCGAAAACCCTTGAGGTACAACTTGAGAGCCTTTCGCAACGGCATCAGCGAGCAGAGGTAGCGGAGTTCTACGAGGCCTTTTAATATCCAGCCGGGCATTCCGGCGATGACAAAACGTCCTATCCGGGCGATGGCATACTTGCCGCCGATGGGGATGATGTAAGGATAGTCGCCCGGGCGGTAGGTCCGAAAGTTCGGAGCCGATCCGACGCCCTCTCGCAGCTTTATCTCTTCAATGACATTGTGTGCCACCACATCTGCTTGGAGCAGGGCGGCATGCGCGGTTCCCGGGCACGACTGTCCGGTTTTTTTATTCATAATAACCACGGCGTCGCCCAGCCCATAAATCTTGCTGCTTAAGCGGGGAGCGTATTCTGCCGGGGAGCACTCCAGGCTCCCTGAAGCGACCACGCGACCCCGCAGGTCTTTGAGGAGTTCAAGGTGGGTCATAAGCGCGCTTGCCTTTACGCCGCCCGTCCACACAAGCACATCGAAAGGAACCATTTTCCCGGTTGCCAGAGTCACCATCTTGTCATGTACTAAGGTGATGCGTTCGTTTGTGATGGTCCTGACTCCGATGCGGGCCAGTCGTTTGGTCGCCCGAGCGATAACCGCCGGCGAGAAGGGTGCCAGCACGGTTTGAGCCGTCTCAATGATGCTCACGTCAGATCGTCGGCTGCCTCCTGATTCGATCTGCATTTTATTGAGCCAGGAGCGCACTTCCCCGGCAAGCTCAACTCCTGCGGAGCCGCCTCCGCCGACGACCACTTGGAGCGGTTCAGCCTTGTGTTTGAGGGCGGCCAGGATGTATTCGCAAATCTCGATGGAGTCGCGGAACGTTTTAAGCGGTGTTGAGAATTGCTGGAGCCCCGGAATGTCAAAGTAGTTCGCCTCGGAGCCAGGGGCGAGGATGAGGTAGTGGTAAGATATCGGGTCGCTTTCTTCGCTTGCAATGACGCCGCGCTTGAGATCGATCGAGGTAACGAGCGTGTTTACGAAATCAATCGGGAGTCCTTCAATGAGGCCCTGGATGGGCATGGTCACAATACTCCGCAGGTCGGTGTAGCTCGTCTTCTCCGGATCATTGGTCGCCGCCTCATACAGAGTCGGCGTGTAGGTGTGGTAATCGTTCTGGTCGATTAAGACAATCCGATAGCTGGTCTCCAAGTTAAGGCGCTTGAGCTTTCTGCCAATTAAAAGGGCGGTCCGGAGGCCGCCGAAGCCAGCACCTAAGATAGCGATATTTTTTCGTTCATTCATGGAATCAAATGGCAATTTCAGTAATTTTATGCTAAAAACATATCATATGCAAAAACGCGCGGTAATGATATTCGGCGCCCCGGGTTCCGGAAAAGGAACTCAGGCGAATCTCCTCATGTGGATCAAGGGCTTCTGTCACTTCGACAGCGGCAAGTATTTGCGTTCCGTGCTTCATGATCCGGCGAATCAGAGTAAGAAGATCGTCCAAAAGGAGCGCAAACTCAATGACGCTGGCATTCTCAATACCCCAAGTTGGGTCTTGGGCATTTTCAAGAAAGAAAGTGAGAAGATCAACAAGGCGGGAATGAGTATCGTCTATAGTGGCTCGCCACGCACGATGTATGAGGCGTTCGGCGACAAGAAGACGATCGGGCTGGTCGCCTATCTCCAGAAGATCTACGGCAAGGCGAACGTGCGCGCCATCTATCTCAATATTCCGCCTGAAGCTGCTGCAAGCCGTAACGCTATCCGCCGAACGTGCGCGGTGTGTAGTACCGGCGTGCTCGCGACCTCGACTGACGCGGTCTGTCCAATCTGTGGCGGTGAGTTTAAGACGCGCATTGATGACAAGCCGGAAATCGCGAAGAAGCGAATCGTTGAATACGAAACCCGGACACTGCCTATTTTGAGCGAGCTCGAGAAGGCGGGACTCAAGATCACTGAACTCGATGGCGCTCGTCCGCCCTATGTGGTGCACGTTGATATTCTGAAGATCCTCGAATCTTAATATGGGTGTTAAAGCCAATCTTATAAAAACTCCTGACGAGATCAGGAAGATGACCCGTGCGGGAGAGATTTTGGCTATCGCCCGCAAAGCGGTGAAGGAGGCGATCGCTCCCGGCGTGACCGGTAAGCAGCTTGATGCAATCGCAAAAGAGGCTATCGAAAAGGCGGGAGGCACGCCGATATTCCTAGGTTATCGTCCTGACGGCGCTGACAAGCCCTATCCTGCGACGATGTGCGTCTCGGTCAATGATGTCATCGTCCACGGCGTACCGAACAATAAGAAGTTCAAGGCGGGTGATATTGTTTCTGTGGATATGGGAGCGGGGTTCGAGGGCTACTGCTCCGACTCTGCTTTTACTGTCGGCATCGGCAAGATATCGCCAGAGGCGCAAAAGCTCATTGAGGTAACCCGCGAATCGTTGGAACTCGCAATTAAAGCGGCGAAGCCGGGGGCGAGGCTCGGCGACATCGGCTACGCCATTGAAACTCACGTGAAAGGTGCGGGCTTCAAGATCGCGCAGGGTCTCACCGGGCACGGCATCGGTAAGCATCTCCACGAAGAGCCTTATGTCTACAATGAGGGCAAGCCGGGTACTGGTCTCAAGTTTGAAGTTGGGATGTGTTTCGCTATCGAACCAATGGTCGCTATCGGCACCGGAAAGATTATTCAGCTTCCGGACGAGAGTTACGGCATCGCCGACGGCAGCCTGTCGGCACACTTTGAACACACGATCGTGATAACGGAGAAGGGAGCGAAGGTACTGACGGCATAATTATGAAGATCAAAAAGTTCCTTCATTCCTGTCTCCTTATTGAAGAAGGCGACACGCGTATTCTTTTTGACCCAGGCCTTTATTGTTTTATTGACGGGCTTGTGAAGCCGGAGATATTTAAAGATCTCAATGCGATTTTTATTACCCACGAGCACTTTGATCACGCGGATGCTGCCGCGCTAAAAGTAATTTTGAAAAATAATCCGACCGCTTCGATTTATGGAAATAGTGGAGTGGTTGAGGCGCTCAAGAAAGAGAGAATAACGGTGTTGGTTTTTGAAGAGGGTGAAAAGCAGATTGGGGGAATGTCCATCCGAGCGGAGTTTGCGCAACACGCGACCATTCTTACTCCCGCCCCCAAGAATACGGCCTTTATTGTTAGCGGGAGGCTACTCATTACCGGAGACTCATTTGATGAGGAGCTTGAAAAGCTCAAAGGGATTGAGATTCTCGCTTTACCAATTACGGCGCCATGGCTGCGAGCGATAGACGCAGTTGCGTTCGCTGGTGCCATCGGGGCTGGGAAAGTTATTCCGGTTCATGATGGATTTGCGAAGGATTTTTTTCTCGAGCGACAATACGGCGGCTTTGCGAGAAGTCTCAAGGAGGTAGGAGCCGAATTCTATCCGCTCAAACCCGGCGAGGTATTAGAAGTCTAGTATAGAGAGGATAGAGGATAGTATTTAGTGGGTCATGTTATAATTTCTTAAGGCACCCCCCGCTATTCTCTCTCTGTACTATTTACTAACTACTTCTTTTGATGGCAAGGCCATTTTTATCCGTTATCATTCCCGCCTACAACGAAGCGGAGCGGCTACCGCTCACGCTTATTGATGTTGACCGACATTTGGCGGAGCAGGAGTATTCGTACGAGATCATTGTGGTTATTAGCCACAGCAGCGACCACACCGTAGAGATGGTCAAGCGCTTCGCTTCGTTTTTGCCGAATTTAAAATATATCGCGCTTTCGGAAAATCGTGGGAAGGGGTTTGCGGTGAAAACCGGAATGCTCGCCGCGAAAGGGAGCTATTGCTTGTATATGGATGCCGATAACTCGACGGCGGTCATCGAGTTCAATAAAATGCTTCCTTACTTGCGCGGCACCAAAGATGAAAAATATGACGTGGTCATTGGCTCACGCCTGCTTCCCGGCTCCCGAGTGAGCCCCCCGATGTCGTTGTCGCGTCGGCTGACAAGCGGCATCTCTCGGATCTTTATTAAGCTCTTTGGCGTGCGCGGATTCACTGACACGCAGTGCGGCTTCAAGGCGTTCTCCGGTGAGACGGCGCGCTCTCTCTTTGAGGCCATTTCGACCGATGGTTGGCTCTTTGATGTCGAGCTCTTGGCTCTCGCGAAGAAGAAGGGGCTCGCCGTCAGGGAGATACCCGTCTTTTGGACGCATTCTCCCAGCTCCAGGGTCAATGTAAGCCAGCATTTTCGCAGTTTCAAGGAGCTTATGCGCATTTGGGCCCGCGTGCGATAGGGGATTGTTTCAGCTTTACATTTCAGCCCGAATTGCCTATTATAAGTACCACAACCTCGGGCGGCCTAATGCGGCTTTCCCGATATATTAACTAGTAGCATTTCAATCACCCCGATGGATCAGCAGCACATTACAGCCGAGAAATTAGAAGAGTTAAGGCAGGATCTGAACAATCTGAAGACCGTTCGCCGTCTTGAGGTTGCTGACCGTCTTAAGCGCGCAAAGGAGCTTGGGGATCTTTCGGAGAACTCGGAATATATGGAAGCTCGGGATGAACAACAGCTTGTTGAAAGCCGTGTTTTCGAGATCGAGGATATCATTAATAATTCGAGCATCATTACGATGACCCACGGCAAGAGTATCGTGGATATCGGCGCGACTATTTTGGTATCAAAAGGGGGTAAAGAGATGAAATTCACCATTGCTGGACCAAACGAGGCGAAACCGGAAGCAGGCGTGCTCTCGAATGAGTCACCGCTCGGCCGGGCGTTCATTGGTCACAAGGCGGGTGATACAGTCAAAATAAAAGTGCCAGCGGGAGAGGTGACTTACAAGATTTTGAAGATCGAATAAGCGTGTATCTTGTAGCGTGTACCGTATAGCATTGGAACACCGAGGGATTTCTTGGTATTCTTTATCTTAAGCGCTACATGCTACACGTTGCGCGTTACACGAATTATGCTTGAAGACATCAAAAACGACCGACTCAAGAAGCGGGCCAATCTCGAAGCAGCTGGTTTTGACGTATATCCAGCCAGCGTAAAGCGGACGAGCACGCTCTCGGTTGTTCTTGAAACATGGCCGAAGCTCATGCAGAAGCAGAGCAAGGTCACGCTCGTCGGCCGTGTCTTTGCCGTTCGCGGCCAGGGAGGCATCTCGTTCATTGACCTCAAAGACGAACATGGCGCGCTTCAGCTCGTTGTTAGTCAGGACAAGACAAAGGATTTTGCAATCGTGCGGGACAATCTCGACATCGGAGACTTTGTCGAAGCGACCGGGGTGCCTTTTGTCACCAAGAAAGGGGAAAAGAGTATCGAGGTCAAAAGCTGGCGCGTGATAACTAAGAGCGCGCGACCGATTCCGTCAGAGTGGTATGGTATTGCCGACCCGGAGACCCGCCTGCGCAAACGGTATCTTGATCTGATGCTTAACCCAGAGCTGCGGGAGATGTTCCGCAAGAAAGCTGCTTTTTGGAGCAGTATCAGGCTCGCCCTGACTAGCGCAAACTTTATGGAGGTGGAAACCCCGGCGCTCGAGGCAGTTCCCGGAGGAGCTGATGCACGGCCGTTTCTAACGCATATGAATGCGCTTGATATTGACCTGCACATGCGCATCTCACTTGAACTTAACCAGAAGCGTCTCTTGGTCGGGGGCTATGAAAGGGTCTTTGAGATCGGTCGCGTGTTTCGCAATGAAGGCATTGACGCAGAACATTTGCAGGATTATACCGCGATGGAATTTTATTGGGCGTATGCCGACTATGACGCCCTGATGAAATTTGTTGAGAAGTTTTATAAGACGGTCATTAAGGCGACTACCGGCAAGCTCATTACGACTTATCAGGGCAATAAGATAAACTGGGGCAAAAAATGGGCGAAGCTTGATTATTGCGATGCGTTTAAGGAAAAAACCGGCATCGCCATTGATAAAGCTACGCTGAGCCAGCTTGAGCAAAAAGCGCAGGAGCTCGGATTAAAGCCGGAGCCGAATATCGGTAAGGGGCGTTTGATTGACCTCATTTACAAGAAGCTTATCCGGCCATTTGTTATTCAGCCGACGCTTCTTATTAACCATCCGATCGATATCTCGCCACTAGCCAAACGCCATCGCACCAGTCCCTATAAGACTGAGCGCGTGCAAGTTCTTGCTGGCGGTTCTGAGCTTGGAAACGGCTGGAGCGAGCTCAACGATCCGGTTGACCAGCGAGGTCGCTTTGAGGAGCAGGCGCGCCTTCGGGCAGCAGGGGATGAGGAGGCGCAGATGATGGATGAGGACTTTGTCGAAGCGCTCGAATACGGCATGCCGCCGGCAGCCGGCTTCGGTCTTTCGGAACGCGTGTTTGCAGTTCTTATGGACAAACCCATCCGCGAGACGGTCTTCTTCCCGATGATGCGTCCGAAGAAGCTGGAAGCGAAGTAAACGAAATAGACGAAGTAACGCAGTGAACGTTAAGAATTAAAACGCATATTCCGCTTACTTCGACTACTACATTACTATCATGATTCGCGTTTTAGTTTTTGGTACTTTTGATGGTGCCCACGAGGGACACCGGAATATGCTTCGCCAGGCGAAGGAGCTTGGCGATTATTTGGTTGTCGTAGTCGCTCCGGATAACGTCGTGCAGGAGATTAAGGGAAAGATTTGCGTAAACCGGAGTGCGCAGCGCATTCAGGGCGTGCGAGATGAGCATATCGCCGATGAGGTGGTGCTTGGTGACAAGTTGCTAAGCAACTGGAGCGTGCTTAAAAAATATAAGCCGGATATTATTGCGCTTGGCTATGATCAAGACGAACTTAAGGAGGCACTTAATACCCATTTCGCAGCGAGCGAGGCGAGTGAAGACCCTGAGCGAAGTCGAAGGGTGACAGTTTCCTTCAAAAAGCCTAAACTGGTTATATTAAAGTCGTACAAGCCGGAGACATTCAAAAGCTCGCTTTTGAATAACAATTAACCATAAACTCTAAACTGTTAACGGGGAAAGAAGTGTTTTTCTATTATCGTCCCCGTCTAAAGTATAAAGTTAACCCCCATGATTGATATAGAAGCATTACGTAAAGACCCACAGCCATATCGCGATTCAGTAAAGAATCGCAACTACGATTCAAAGATTGTGGATGATTTTTTGGCTATCGATAATCAGTGGCGCAAGGTTATTGCTGAGGTGGAGAAGATGCGTGCCGACCAGAAGAAGCTTGGTATGGAGCGGAAGATAGAAGAGGCGAAAGCGCTCAAAGGCAAGATTGCGGAGGTAGAGACAACTCTTGCTGACGTTGAGCTCAGGCGTAATGCCGCCATCAAAAAGATTCCGAATCTCACGATGCCGTGGGTGGTTATTGGCAAGGATGACAGTGAGAATAAGACACTGCGCGAGGTTGGCAAAAAGCCGGAGTTCAAGTTCAAGCACAAAGACTATGTTGAGCTCTCGGAAGGACTTGGCATCATTGATACAGTTCGCGCTGGCAAGGTTTCTGGCAGCCGCTTTGGTTATATTATGGGCGGTCTTGCCCGGCTTGAGTTTGCCCTCATCCAGTTCGCTGTTGATACAGTAACTGACGAGAAGTTACTCGCAAAGCTCATTAAGCAGAACAAGCTGAAGGTTTCGCCGAAAGCGTTCATTCCGGTCATCCCTCCGGTGATGATTAAGGAGGAGATGATGGAGGGGATGGGCTATGTTGAGCGCGGCGGAGACGAGATATACCACTTCAAAGAAGACAAGCTCTACTTGGTCGGCACTTCTGAGCAGTCTATCGGTCCCATGCACTCCGGCGAGACGTTTGCCGCCGAAGAGCTTCCACGGCGTTACTTAGGCTTCTCAACCTGCTTCCGGCGTGAGGCCGGCAGCTACGGAAAGGATACGAAGGGCATTTTGCGCGTACATCAGTTTAATAAGCTCGAGATGTTTTCGATTACTACGCCGGATATGGCGGAGGACGAGCACAAGCTCTTGCTCGCCATTGAGGAGTATTTGATGCAGACGCTCGAGCTTCCGTATCGCGTGCTGAACATCTGCAGTGGTGACCTTGGCGACCCAGCGGCGGCGAAGTATGATATCGAGGTGTGGCTCCCTGGGCAAGGTGAAGCCTCGGCCGACGGGACCACCCTAGGGCGTCCGGGTACGCCCGGGCTAGCCCGTTTAGGCCAGTATCGCGAGACGCACTCTACGAGCAACACGACGGATTTCCAGTCCCGTCGCTTAAATATTAAATATAAAGACGCGACTGGCAGTCACTACGTGCACATGCTCAACGGCACCGCATTCTCCGAACGCCCACTTCTCGCAATCATCGAAAACTTCCAGACCGAAAAGGGGACGATTAAGGTGCCGAAGGCTCTCCAGAAGTACACTGGTCTGAAAGAGATAGCACGATCAAAGCAATAATCGGCGAATAAAGAGAGCCGGTTTTTTGCCATACCCATTTTACAAAATCACTGGAAAAGAGTAGAATCGGAATCACGGTTTGTAGGGAGTTTAAGCCTGGCTGTGGGAGCTGGGTACGTCCTGAAGGCCGAGGTTCTATGTGGCTGGCAGATATGCCAGCGCTTGGGAGTCTCCATGGCCACGTCGTTCGTTCTGCCGGGTACAGCGGATGAGATCGTCGACAATCTGCGGAAGGGGGTGGGCTCCAAGTCCTACCTCCAGCACTGTCTCGGTGAGGCGGTGCACAGCGTCAGGTTCCGCAAGGTCCTGCAAGAGGCCTTCAGAAGGGCCCCGAACGTGATCACTGCCGCAGCGGTGAACGTTCGTGAAGCTGAAGTCGGTCCGGGGGGATGGGCAGTCCTCAGGGACGGCTTCTATAGCCGCCTGGCGACAACGCCGGGACTCATGCCTTCGCCGAGGCGCCGCCAGCAGGCGTTCCGCACCTAGGCGTCAGCCCAGCACAAGTCCTTGCGGAGAAGTTCGCAAGGCAACCGGTCCGCAGGAGCCTCCTCCTGCGGACCGATTCGTTTTTATGGAGCTCTTAATTCTGTTATCATCAGAAGCAGGCGATTGAGCAGCATCTTCCGCCCTCATCTTTTTTACTCCGTAATTTATCTTGTAATGGCTTCGCATAACTATCAAAGCGCTGGTCTTCGCCGCCGTCAGTTCGCTCGAAAAGTGAAGTGGTTCATTGGCGTACCAGTTGTACTATTGGTACTCATCGGCATTTTCTACATTGTCGCTTTTTCCGATCTTTTCATGGTCAGCCATATTGATGTGGTCGGAGCGAGGGAAGACACCGAACGAGTGCTCAACGTTCTCCGCCCGCAAGTGCTTTCGGGCCGTGTTGGCGGTGTGCTGGGTCCTCATAACTACTTTTCGTGGAGCGACACACTGATTTACGAAGATGTCCGCTCAAACCGGGTCAGCGTTGAAAAGAGCCTTTGGGGCCGCCGGGTGGTCGTCACCGTTCATCCGAGAGAGCGTTACGGCGTCTGGTGTCTAGTTTCGTCAGAAAATGTTCCCGCATGTAATTGGGTCGATGCCTCCGGCGTCGTCTTTGAGCCGGCACCGACGCCGGAGGGACAGCTCATTGTCACCATATCCGAGGCGGCAACTACTACCGCTGCTATTCTTGGCACGCCCATCATTAACCAGGACTATTTTGAGGTCATTAAGCGTGTCGCTGAGAGCCTGCCGGAGCTGCGCCTAGCGGTTTCTCGTATAGCGGTTGACCGGACACTCGAAGAGCTCTATCTTGAGACCTTTTCCGGTACCGTCATTTCGTTTAGTTTGCGCTTTGATCCGGCCGCCTCTGCTCTTCCTGGTCTGAAAAAACTCATTGAATCACCGGGCCTCTCCGGCATGAAGACGGTGGATTTCACCGTTGAGAACCGCGTTTTTTATACAGCTAAATAACTTTTAACTATAAGCAATAGACTATAAACGGAATGCTGAATCTCTGGTCAAAAGTTTACAGTTTATAGTCTACGGTCAATTCATGTTCAAGTTCCCCGAAAATACCGCCCGATTCAGCTGGACCAGGCATATTAAGAACAAGATGGTTTTTTATAATATTTCCGGTGCGCAGATAATGCGTATTTTTACCACGCCTGAGCGCCGCGAAGAGGCGATAGCACCCGGGACGATCGGGGCGATGCGGACGACGAAGCACAATGTAAACAAGGCGGCCCCGGGGATGCCCCAAAAGAGAAAAGAGACTGAGCTGTGGATTATGTATAAGATTAACGATAAACGAAAAACTATAAACTCTAAACAAAATCCGAACATCGTGGCATTAGCGCACACCTTGTCTAAGGTTAATAGTTTAAAGTCTAAAGTTGTCATGATTTCCGCCTGGCGCTATCCGGGAAAGACGAAGCCAGGAGAGCGACCGGCGATTCCGCAGGGAGTGCTTGAAGAACTTGCCGAGGAGGGGGTCATCTGATAGGTTCTTAAGGCAGCTCCTGGATGGTCTAAGGACTGGGACTCAGACCACCGCTTCCTGCCCGAGTGAGACGGGTTAAAAGGGTAAATACATTGCCCCCTCCTGCCCGTCTTCGCGTGTTGACACGACAGGGAGAAAAACTACGGGAGCTGCTTTCCGTGCGCGTCCGCCCCCTTTACTGGTGGCGGACGTTTCTTTTTCCTGCAAATATTTCTAAAATAGTATATAAAATACAAGCCGACGATTTGCGGGGTCTCGTGGCCCAGTCTACTCATCTCGTTCTTCGTTATAGCCTTGATCGGTCTGGGCGTTTACGCCCTCTTCGCTCCGGTAAAGCAGAGCGAGCCCGCGAAGACGGTTGCCCCCGTTCGGGCCAAGTCGCAGCCGTTCGCCGAACTTGCCCGTCAGTACAAACTGCTCCATCCCGAGCCCGCCAACTGGTGGCTCGAGAGCGGCGACGAGGCTGGCCAGGAGCGGAACATGGTGCGAACCGCGGTCGCGCTCAAGGAACATGGTGATGTGATCAGCGTGGTGCTTGCGAAGTACCGCGACACTTCCGAACTCACTCGCGCTCTCGATGCGGCCTTTCCGACCCGTTGGATTACGTTTCAGCGCGGCGGTATCTCGCAGTCGGTTTTCCAAGATGACGGCACGGCTTCGATGGGTCTGCCGTCGCTCGAGATCTGCTTCGTGCCGCGCGCCGAGCGTGGCGGCCAGCCGAGCGGCCTGTGGTACAAGCGCGAATGGAACGCGGTGATGGTCTCGGCGATTGATTGGCCCGAGAAGGTCTTCCCAGCGGTTTTGCTCCATGAGATGGGCCACGCACTGTTCGCGAAAGAGAAGCGACCCTCCTCGGTCGCAGCGAGTGACACCGACGAGTTCATCAGTGAGGAGATCACGATGCATGGGCTTGAGGACCAGGTTCTTGCTCGGGCGAACGGGAGCTACCGTATCTATCAACAGATCGTCACCCTCCGCCTCTGGACCCGACTGCTCGATCACGTTGGTCCTGTCAGCTGGCGGGATCTTCTTGAAAAGCTGGCGATCGATGACTTGGCAGAGCTGGATAAGGCACTCGGCTGTACCGGATGCGTTCGAGAGGTTGCGGGCGTGCTCTTCGCGCAGTACCTCATCTCCCTTGGGGTGGCGACGATCGATTCGAGAACTCCAGAGCCGGATCGGCAGCGCGAGAAGATCGCGCTCTACCGATGGCTCACCCATAACGGCGGGGGATAGCTCCCGCCACGCTTCCGCGCCGCATCGAACGATGCAGGCGCGTGGTGCCCGCCCTTTACTGTGGCGGGCATCTTCTTTTTAACCTGCGTCCGGATATACTGGGAGGTTTTCTTGATGTGCTTGCTGAAGACGAAGTCTTATGATTTAGTACTTGGGAAAGGCTCTGGAAGCATGCGCGAAAGCCCGTGAGGGCAAGGACCAGGTATCATTGAAGCGTGATCGTAGCGTGTTGCCGGCAAGGCGTGAGGGGGGTCCTCCCCTTGTTCCAGCTGAGGAGCACAAAAAATCGCCGACCCCTCCTAGTGCCTGATCTGGGCACTGCACGCCAAAACATCGGGGACGGATCGACCCGAGCGTACGGTCAAAACTTCCAGAGCCACTTTCGCATGTCCGCCCGTCTCACGATTGGCGGACACTCTTTTTTTTGCTATTGTAGGCACATGAAACTCTCTATCGGCATTGTCGGTCTTCCGAACGTTGGTAAGTCCACTCTTTTTAAAATCGTCTCAAAGAACGACATCCTTATCGCCAACTATCCCTTCGCGACCATTGATCCAAACGTCGGCGTCGTGCCGGTTCCGGACTCCCGTGTTGATAAGCTCGCTGAAATGAGTAAGTCCAAGAAGAAGATCCCGGCCGTTGTGGAGTTCTATGATATCGCTGGCCTGGTGAAGGGCGCCTCAACGGGGGAGGGCTTGGGTAATCAATTCCTGACCCACATTCGGGATACGAGCGCTGTTGTGCAGGTGTTGCGCTGCTTCGGCGGCAGCGAGATCATTCACGTTGAGAACTCGGTGGATCCCGTTCGTGATATGGGAATCATCAATACTGAGCTTATTTTGAAAGACCTGGAGAGTGTCGAAAAGCGCTTGCCACGCGCCGCAGCGGAGATGAAGGGTGGTTCGCCGCTGGCAAAGGTAGCGGCGAAAGAAGTGGAGATACTGACGAAGGTGAAGGCGGCGCTCCAGGCCGGCAAGCCTATCCGAGAGTTTGCCGCTGAGACGGCGGTGAAGGCCCTGGCGTTACTGACCATAAAGCCGAAGTTCTATCTGCTCAACGGACAGCCCGCGGATGTGAGTCAAGCTCTTAAGGATGCGATAAAGGCGGAAGGGAGTGATTATGTTATCGCCGATTTGGCGAACGTTCAGGATGTGCCGGAGCTGATTGTAAAAGCGTATGAGATTCTCGGTCTTATAAGCTTCTTCACGACCGGAGAGGATGAGACGCGCGCGTGGACGATTGTCAGAGGCGCAAAGGCACCGCAAGCGGCCGGAACGATCCATACTGATTTTGAGAAGAAGTTTATCCGTGCCGAGGTAGTCTCGTATGCTGATTTTATAACCGTCGGTGCCTGGGGTGCTGCCCGAACGAAGGGATTACTGAGACTTGAAGGGAAGGAGTACGTTTTTCAGGACGGGGATATCGCTGAGATACGACATTCTTAGGACAGAGCGCCCGCCCGCCATGATATGCGCAGCGTTTCGGGCGGGTAGTTCGCCCGGCCTCGCCCGACTGGCGAGTCGAGGCTGGTAGTACGTAGCGCGTAGCATGAGAACAAGAAATGGCAAACGGCGCGGTCCCTCGAAAGGAACCGCGCCGTTGGGCGCTAATCGTCGGGCTAGGACGACGTGAGGTGCATGGGGCCGTGTGTCCATATGACTTCGAGTCGGGCGCACGGCTCCACGCCACGTGCTATGAACTCGTCACGAATCGCTTCCCGAATCAGTTCTTGGGGCACTTCACCGACCAGGTCGGAGCTTGAGCATCCGCGTTGCGCAGCGATCCGGTTAAGAGCTATCCGAATCGGCTCGATCATCTCGGCAGTGGCCGGGGCAGACATTCTGATATGGAGCCCGCGTCGCACATTCCAGATGATTGCTGGATTGCTTGGGTTTATCCGTGTCTCGTAGATGCTGGAGCCGGACTCATTCTTTCGTCGTGATCCGTAGACCACGACGAGTACAACAAGAGTGATGATACCGACGGTGGCGAGCATGATGGTCTCCTTCCTACGCGCATCCTCTGAACATTTTCAGAGAGAAGCGGCATGGTTTGTTGGCGTATATAAAATGAACTTATTTACGTCGCTTGTCAGCATTCACGGGCGAGTTAGATTTCTGCGTCGTCCCTGCGTGATATACTTAAGAGTATTCACGAACAATGCGAATAGGTACGGTAATAATGCGAATGGACTACAAAAATATTTACTACGTACTACGCGCTACGAACTACGTACTATTTCTATGACTTGGCAACTCGCGACCGGTTATATCTTCTTCCTCGTCCTCATGATGTGGTTTGCGTTTGCGGTGATGAACTATGCGACCCACCGTCGTTTTTGGGCTCACCGCCGTTACGAGCTTCTTCTAGTGAAGATACCCCTGGGTAATGAGGTGTGTCCCTTCGCTACCGATCACAAGCTCTCTGAAATAGGGGCGACTGCGGAGCTCTTTGAGCGCTTGGCCGGCTATCATATTACCTTTGCAGTTGAGGCAGCAGTGCATCATATCGGTGAGGAGATCCACTTCTATATTCATATTCCAAAGCAGCGTAAGAAGGAGATCGTTCGAGATATCCAGATGATCTTTTCAGGCGCCGAAGTCTTACCGGGTGATTACGATGTGTGGATGGAGGGGAGCGAAATCGAGATAGCGCACCTCCGGCTCGCAAAGCCGTTTCTGGTTCCACTGAGCTCCGGAGTTCAGGCGACGCGGGATCCGTTCGCCGAGGTGCTCCGTCAAATATCTCAGATGAAAATTGTTGGCGAAGGTGTTGCGCTTCAGTGGGTCATTAAGCCGCTTGCACCGAATCGGCGAGAGGAGTATGTGGAAGCTATTGAATCGCTACGGGGCGGCCGGGCTCGTTCATTCAAATTCCTTGATGAAGGCTTTCTGGCGACGCCAGAGACCATCGAGGTGCTGACTGAGAAACTCGATAGCCCGCTTTTTACGGCAAATTGCCGCATCCTCGTCGCTCATGCGAACAAGAGTGAGGCGAAACGCATCATCCGCGACATCGGCAACGCCTTTGCTCGCGCAAGCAGTGGGATGCTCTACAATGAACTGTATAGCGTCCCCGCGAAGAAGCCGTCCCGAAGTCTTTCAATGTTCACGCACCGAGCTTTGGATGTGAAAGAAGAGATGGTCCTAAACGCGCAGGAGCTCGCGAGTGTCTTCCACTTTCCGACCCGCCACTCCGCCATCCCGAAGGCGCATCGGAAATTATAGGAAGTAATAAGATTCACTTGTTTAACTTCCGGTCGGAAGTTAAACAAGTTTGCTACAATATCAAAAATTAAAATGATTCCACTCGGTATTTACGAGCACTATAAAGGAGGTCGTTATGAAGTGATCGCCTTAGCCAAGCGTGAAGGAAGCCTTGAAGACATGGTCGTTTATAAGCCGCTCTACGATAATCCAGTCGCGAATTGCTTTGTGCGGCCGCTGGCCGAGTTTACTCAAGAGGTGATATGTGAGTCGGTCAGGAAGCCCCGATTTCGATTTGTTACTCAAGACGGCACGCACCCATAAATCTTGATTTAAGGAGCTTTCTGGCCCATAGTAAGAGTAACCACCCTATGCGCTCCCTGAAGCTTCCGGATCGCGACAGTCTCGGTTGGCTCATTCCGATTCTCCTTTTTTGTATCTTTTACGGAGGCTTTCTCTGGTTTGATCATGCAGGATCCTTGCGTTGGCTCGGACTCCTGTTTTTTATTACCGGCGTCCTCGGACTCTCAAAAAGCCGCCGCGTCCGTCGACTCATCGGTTATCACGCTCTTCCCAAAACGCCGGAGCGCCGCGAGGCTTTCGAATCGGCGAACACGATGGACCGCTGGCGCCGCCAGGCCAAGAAAGAGCGGGTGCCGGAACTCGTCACCGCCCTCTATTTTGATTTTGTTCGCCATTTTCCGGCCTGGTTCAATTCGGCTCAGGATGATGAAAACGCCCGCGTGGTTCCGACCACGGTCACGGGAGCCAAAAAACTCGCCGGTAACCGCATCACCATGACTATGAACGGTCGGGAGTATATATTTACCTTCGTACAATACGCGTACTCCACGCCGGAAGGGGAGCGTGATATCCAGGCGACATTGCAGGTTTCGCTCGCTAACCGCAAGCTTATTCTCATCCATCTGGTTCCCGACCCGTCCGACACCTCTCGCTTTCAGTCCGTCTCCATCGAATACGTCGTCATGACCGATTGGATCAATGAATTTAAGCATCTCCGGGAGCTTATTGATGATGAGCGGCAGCGGCGCTATCACGAAGATCGCCTGAATTAGGACCAGAGGTGATATAATTAATCACCAGTATGTCATACGGATCGATCTTGGGTTGGCTTGCCGGAGTAATGGGCGTTGTTATGTCTCTCGGGTATTACCCGCAGGTATATGCTATCTGGAAAACGAAGTCGTCGCGTGACGTTTCGCTGCTCACCTATGGCATTTTCCTGATCGGGAATATAGTGTGGACTCTTTACGGACTTTATCTGAAGGATTACGCCGTTATTACTGGGTTTATCATCGGGATACCGGGTGCTGCCCTTATCCTGGCCCTTGGCTATTATTATCGAAGAAAAAATTAAGATACCTATGCAACACGATGAAGTACAATGGCATATGCACTTGCGCAGGCGGGCTCACCGCGGCAACTCCATCAAACACGCCTATCCGAGCTCAAGCCCGTTGATTCGGCGGGTAGACACTCTGATGTTCGTGGTCGGCATTATTGGGCCGCTGGTCTCTGTGCCACAACTTATCAAAATATTCGGAGAGCACACCGTGTCGGGTATTTCGATAGCTAGCTGGTTCGGATACATCGGGCTGACATTACTGTGGCTCTTGTACGGCCTTGTGCATAAGGAGCGTCCGATCATTATCACGCAAGCACTTTGGCTTGTTGTGAATATCGTCACCGTTATCGGAGCGATCATATACCGGTAGGAAAGTAACATCATTGCTCTCCAAAGAGGATTTTGGGTGTCCTAAACGCCTGTTTTTGCTACCTATTGACAAATAAGTCAACTTGATATATAATAGCAATTACTGGTTAAATAACCATTAATAAAAACTATGAAAAACAAAGGTTTCATCGCATTAGTATTCGTTTTCGCTCTCTTTGTGGGAGGCGTCATTTCGGTCGGCTCGGCTTCAACCGCGCAGGCTTATGACGATTATTACGATTCTGGCTACGGCTATGATGATTACGGTGGCTATAACGATTATGGCTACGATGATTATGGCTATAACGATTATGGCTACGATGATTATGGCTATAACGACTACGGCTATGATGATTATGGCTATAACGACTACGGTTACGATGACTGTGGTTACGATTGTTACGATGATTATGGCTATAACGATTCTGGCTACGATGACTACGGCTATGACGACTGTGGCTATGATTGCTACGGCGACTACAGCTACGATGATTGTTACGATTGCTATGGCGACTACGGGTACAGCGATTACGGGTATGACGACTGCTACTTCGATTGCGGAGGCGGTTACACCGGCTGCTCTTACGACTGCTATGACGAGCCGCACTACTACGACCCGTGCGCGTATGGTTGCAATTACCCTCAGCCCCAGCCACAACAGCCCCGCCCACAGCCAATTGATATAGAGAACACTAACACCAACGTTAGTAATAACAACAACAATAATGCGAACGTGAATAACATCACGGTCCGCAACTTTGTTGGAGGGGACTCGGAACCAGTCCGTGAGCGCCAAGTAGCTGTCGTCCGTCAGGATGAACCGCTCGTGTGCCGCCCGGCCTCTCAGACGGCGAGCGTGAACCAGCTGGTGAGCCTTACGGTTTCCGGTGGTAACGGTACTTACGCTTGGAACGCTGCCGGATCCCAGGGCATTGATGGCCGTGGTACGAGTGTTGCGCTCCGCTACCCGACCTCGGGCCTCAAGACGGTTACCGTGACCAGCGGAAGCCAGACCGCGACCTGTTTTGTGCAGGTGACCGGCGGCCAGGTGCTTGCGGAATTCATCGAGTTGCCTAACACCGGCGCAGGTGGTATCAACGCTGTCCTTCCGAACATGCTCGCGCTTGGTGGAGCTGCTCTCGCGTTTATCCTTGGACTTGCCTTCTTTGTTCGCCGCGCGATTATCGCGTAATATAAGAGTATGAACGAACAAGCTCGTTTTCGCTCCGCGGGACGCGTGGGTGATCGTGTGCTCGTCATACTCCTGATAGTCTTCATCGCGCTCTTTTTCCGCTCAATAGCGGCAAAGCTTATACCGGAACGGAAGCTTTCTGTACCGACTCCGGTCGCGACGGTTGTTCCAGCGGAAGTCGCCCAGGCGCCTTCGGTGCCGGTCCGGTTGCGTATCGCAACGATAGGGGTGGACGCGAATATTCAGCCGCTTGGCCGCAATGCCAAAGGCCAGATGGACATTCCGAAAGGGGACGACGCCTACATTGATGCCGGCTGGTACAGCCTTGGGGTAAAGCCGGGTGAGATCGGGGCAGCCGTCATCGACGGCCACCTTGATACGCGCTCGCTTATAGATCCAGGAGTGTTCCGCAAGCTCGATCAGTTGCAGCCGGGTGATATCGTCGAAACCATCGATGACACCAGAGCGCTCTTTCGCTTCAGGGTGACCGGAAGCGTTGAACTTAATTCAGATAGCGACACGACGCAGGTATTCACGTCATCCGACGGAAAAGCGCATCTTAACCTCATCACGTGTTCCGGCGATTGGCAGCAGAGTCAGAGACAGTATGACAAGCGCCTCGTCGTATTCACGGAGTTGATCCAATAACTAAAACCGCCCCAGGCTAATCCGAGTACGGACGCCCAAGGGGCGGTTTTAGTTTATGTAGCCTATCTTCTTGAGCCAGTCCGCGTGCTCCCACTCCCAGAGGTGCTTAGCGCCCAGGAACGCCTTAAAATCGGCCTGCCACGGGCTTTCAATCTCTTTAAGCTCCACAATGCCCTTTGTCTCGCTCCAGTCATGTGCGCCCTCATAACAAGGCGTCCTTCCGTTGTTCTTAATCTTCTCCCGTCCGCCCTTATTACGCCGGGTCGCGTTGCAGTTCTTGCACTGCTGCGCCTGGTCAATGCGCAGGATCCAGCGCGTGGTTAAATCCTTGAATTCCCGAGTGAGTGCGTCCATATATGCCGAGGTCTGAATATTATAGTCGCGATAGACCGCCTCAGAGGTTTTAATATCAAGGACGCCAAATCGGCCATCAATAGTCGCCATAGTATCAATAGTGCCGGCATAGCGGTGCTCAGGGTTCATGATGCGTCGCTCGACGTGTTCTGGATTCACTTTAATTTTTATATCCTTGATGAACTCCAAAAAGGCGCGAACGGCCGGGACTATCTGTGCCGGCATGTTGCCCGGCTTTTGGCCGATCATAATCTTTTCAACCGCCTCATGGACAGCGGTGCCTTCTTCGGCTGATTTGGCGCTGATCTCTTTACCCCGATAGTAGCCGACGTCGCCGTAGAACATATAGAGCGCGGGTTTTGACTTGATGTCGACTATCTTCGTAACGCGCGGGTACCAAAGGCCGTCGATGGTGTATCCCGACTGCTCCATGAACTCCTGCTCGTTTTTGAATTCCGAAAAGGCCATATCAGCAATGCTAGCATTTTAACAGGAATAGCAGCAAAGATGAATAAAAAAGAGAGCACCCATCTCCGAGGGGAGATGGGTGCAGTAGCGGTGGGTGCCGGCATGAAGATTTGGAAGCCTCGAGGTGAGGTCGAGTTCGCAGTTGGAGACACCGTCCCTCGTTGCAATAGACGATCTCCAGAGCGCGGGGAACTATTTGTGTAGTCTCTGATTTGGCAAGAGTGTTCGGGGGACATGGCCGCCAGTGGGGAGCAGACCTCCTCTCTATTATATGTGTCGCACAATATATGTTTTACGACATATCATGTGGGGGGCAAAAGGGCGGGACGGATATTGATATGCCGTAAAACATTGATCCCGTTGTTACGACAGTTTCGATTTGGAATCTGTGCGCAAAACAAAACCGAATACTTCTTATACTGCTAGTTGTTCCATTGTTTAAAAATTGGATGGGCCCTGCAGCGAGATGCTTTAGGGCCCATGCTCGGTGTGCGACCGAGGCTAGCTAGATGCGGATCACCTCCCTCCGAAGCTCGTTTTTCCGGTAAACAGGCCGAGATGCTTCATTAGTTGACCTCCGAGGGGTGGTTTCCAGCAGTCTACAGCCGCCGGAACTATCTTTACTATAAAACTAAAACACCTGACACGTATAGTGCCAGGTGTTTATAACTTACTGCGGGAATGTTTATCAGTGTTGGCTGGAGGTAAAATGGGGTTTACAACTTATCAATTAGACGAATTATAATTTCTCAATAAGGAGTTTAATCCCTTTAACCATTAATTCGGTTGCCCAGACGAACGCTTTGCCGATGTCTTTGAGAACCGCGCGGACCTTGTGACCGGTTTCGCTGCTGAGCGAGTCCTTTAACTTCGTGCCGACTGCTTCGAGAGCCTCTTTTGAGGTAGGCAATGATTTAACAGTCTTGTCAAGTAGTTCGGTCGGATTACTGGGGAGATTAATGGCGGAACCCGCCGGTACCGGCAGAGGTCCGCTGAGATCTATCTTGGCCAGCGTTGCCGCCGGAGCGAGGAAGATAGCGATAAAGACTGCTGCGATGAGGCGTTTCATGATGATATAAGTATATCGCACATCGCCTTAGCTGGCGAAGAGGCCTCCCCTAGCGCTAAAGATAGTTGACGGGGTTGAGGGTTACACCTATCGGGACCAGCCCGGCACCCGCAAACGGCTTCAACTCCACGGTCGCTGATTGGTAGACGGTGAAGTGAAGGTGGGCTCCGGTCGAGTAGCCGGTATTGCCCGAATAGCCTACGACGTCTCCCCTTTTGACGGCCGCTCCTTGGGCGACAGCGAGCCGGGAGAGATGGCCATAGAGGGTGGTGAGATTATTGCCATGTTTGATGAGGATATAGTATCCGTATTGTAGTTTTGACGTAGCCATTGATGCGGCGACCACCGTGCCGTCTTCGGCGGCAAGGATGGGAGTGCCGATCGGGGCCCCATAATCAAGCCCGTTGTGGAAGCAGCTCTTATAAAGGCTGCAGGCGCCGGGGACCTTGCCATACCCTTGGGTAAGACGGAGACTCGCGAGCGGATAGCCGAGCTCACCCGCTCCCGGGGCCGGGATGAGCGAGGGATCAAACTCACCGCGTAGCTTATCTTCAATCGCATCGATCTCCTTTGAAATAGCGAGCTGCTTCGCCTCCAGGTCGCTGAGTATCACCTGATAAGCCTTCTCCTGGTTCTTTGTGCTCTTCAAGATCGAGCTGCGTTCCGCCTTTTGATCTTCAATAATCCCCTTTTTCGCCTTGAGCACTTCACTCTCTTTTTCTTTCGTTCCCTTCTTCTGGCCCACTTCGCCAATCCGTTGCGTTATTTCAAGCTTGACCCGCTCAATATCCGAGACGGCGATGAGCAACCCGTCATTGAGATCGAGAACGCTCTGTGATTTGGCGAGCCCGTCGGCAAGGCTGGCACTTTTTAGAAAGACGATGAGCATATTTTCATTGTCGCTTTCCTGTACCTGCCGCAAGGTCGCGCCCACCGAGGCTCGCTTGGCCGCAAGGTCGCGCTCTTGCTCGGCGACGGCATCTTCCAGTGAGGCGATCTGGAGGCTCAGCTTGTCTATGGTAAGTTCGCTTGACCTAATGTTAAGCGCGACCTGTTTGATATTCTTATCTATCGAACCGATCTGCTTTTGGAGCGTACTGGCATAGGCGCTGGTGGCTGAAAGCGTACTTTGAGTCTTTTGGATCTCCGCGTTCACCTTTTCAAGTTCGGCGTTCTTTGCGTCCATCACTGTTTTAAGTTCCTCCTCGGTCAGAGCCAGCGCTGGATAAGGACGTGCGGCGGCGGCAATAAGGCTGGCTATGGCCAGGATGGTGGCTACTTTGCGGATGTGGGATACCCCCAGGTATTTCATAGTGGTTATACTTCAGCGAGCTTAGTTAAACCGAATTCAATGCGCAGGAGACTTTCGTGTTTGCCCAATATCTCCAGGATTTCGAACGGACCGGGAGAGAATTCGCTGCCGGAGACCGCGACGCGCAGTGGCCATAGGACGTCGCCCTTTCCGCGGCTTTCTGCCAGTGGCATGATTTTTTCCTCTAGCGCGACCTTGGTAAACTCGGTCTCAGAGATCGTCTCAAGAGCCGCCAGGACAGTGGTCAAATGCTCCCGAGCACTATCGGCACTCCCCTTTTTCCATACCAGCATCTTCGGGTCATAGACCGGTAATTTGATGAAGAGTGAAAAGGCTGCCGGAAAATCCGTAAGTGTATTGGCACGCTCTTTCGTGAGAGCGATCATCTTCATGAGCTGGATATCATCTGGAATCTTGACCCCCTGGGCTCTCAGTGGCTCGATCATCGTCGCCAAAAAGCTCGCCTTAAGGAGCTCAAGGAGTTTGGTGTTGTCTGTCCTGCGGAGATAGTAGTTGTTAAACCAGTTCAGCTTTTCAACGTTAAACTTTGGACCCGCCTTTTGTACCCGCTCGAGCGAAAATAGCTCAATCATATCTTCGAGTGTGAAGAGCTCGCGATCGCCAACGGGCCCGCCCTGCACCGTGCTTTGCTCTGGTGCAGGGTGCCACCCCATCAGTACGAGGAAGTTGAGCAGCGCCTCCGGCAGATAACCCGCTTCGCGATACTCATGGACCGTCGTTCCACCGTCGCGCTTACTCATCTTGCCTTTGCCGGTTGCGCTCAGAAAAACCGAAAGGTGGGCAAAAATCGGTGACTTATAGTCAAGTGCCTCGGCGATGAGCAATTGCTTGGGGGTGTTAGCGAGATGTTCTTCGCCGCGGATGACGTGGCTTATCTTCATCGTCTCATCATCAATGACCACGGCAAAGTTGTAGAGTGGTTGGCGGAGACTTTTGGCGATAACCATATCGCCGATGAGACTGTTCTCAAAAACCACCTCATCGCGAACGAGGTCGGTGAACTTTTGCTTACCGACAGCAACCTTGAGGCGGATAACGGCGGCGGCCCCCGCCTCGAGACGTTGTGACGCCTCTTCGTCGGTAACCGAGCGGCACTTGCCGCTGTATTTCGGTACCTGACCAGTGGTCTCCTGATTGATGCGCTGCGCCTCTAACTCTTCCTTGGAGCAGAAACAGTAATATGCTTTGTGTTCGACAAGTAGCTTCTTAAGCGCGGTTTCGTAAAGATCAAGCCGCTCCATCTGGCGGTACGGGCCATACTCCCCTTTCTGCGAGCCGTCGGGCATAATGCCCTCGTCAAACGTAATACCCATCCATTTGAAGTCGGCCAGGATACCCGTTTCAAACTCCTTTTTAGAGCGCTCTTCGTCGGTGTCTTCAATGCGAAGGATAAACGTACCACCCATCTTTTGGGCAAAGAGCATATTGTAGAGAGCTGTTCGGACGCCGCCGATATGTAAATGACCCGTTGGTGACGGGGCCATTCTAACCCTAATCTTTTTTTTTGTTTGTGGAGTCATTATTTAAAATAATGTTCAATTTACAAATTTACGAATTACCAATCAAATCCCAATGCATTAATTTTTTCATTGAAGATTGAGTTGTAAATTAGTAAATTCAGTATTTGTGCATTACTAGCTAGTCAGCTGGTTCGCATAATACTTAATAATCCGGGAAGCATCAATGATATCTTTCGCGATGGCCTCAGCGGCGTTGGCCTTATAAAAGGTGCGGGCAGATTGGCTCATGCGCTCAAGAAGCTCTGGGCTGCCGAGGAGTTTTTTGGCCTGATTGATGAAAACTCCAGGAAGCAGATTGTCTTCCTCGATGACCAGCGCCGCTCCGCCTTTTGAATAGGCATAGGCGTTCTCGCGCTGGTGTTCGTTCGCGGAAGTCGGAAGTGGCACAAGGATGGCAGGCTTACCTAACGCGGCAAGCTCGAATATTTGGCTTCCGGAGCGGCACACAACTAGGTCAGCGGCATTAAGCGCGGTCGCCATCTCAACATCGTCGAGATACGGGTGCATGCGGTAGTTGGCGTGCAGGTCGTCAGTGTGGTTGCGGCTCATGAACTCATATTCTGCCTTGAACTGCAGGAAGTTGTTCCGCCCCACCTGGTGGATAATGGCGAAGTTTTTCAAAAGTTCCTCCGAGTTTTCGAGCACGAAGTAGTTGAGCGTTTGCGCTCCCTGGGAGCCGCCTAAGATGAGGATGATTGGCATACCAGTGGGCATTCCCATGGCCAGCCGGGAGGTCGATCGTGGTTCATCAATGAAAATGGAATCCCGAACAAGTCCGCCGACAACGCGTACCTGTCTATCGGATGGAAACTGAGTAACCGCCTCAGAAAAAGCAACCTCAATTATTTCAGCGTGCTTTGCAGAAGTCTTATTTGTCATACCTGCCGCCGCGTCGGATTCGTGGATGACGACTGGGATACGGTAGAAGCGGGCGGCGAGAATAACTGCGAGCGCTCCCGGCCCCCCCTTGGAGAAAACGACATCCGGCATAAAAAAGAACAACTTACCTATCGCTGTCACTACGCCCCAAAAGAATTTAAAAAAGTCGAAGAAGTTAAGAATAGAGAAATAACGGCGAAGTTTGCTCGAGGTGATATGGGTTGTCTTAATGCCGTTATTGCCGAGGTAGGTTTCGAACGGACCCGAGTCACCAAAATAACGGGCAACAAGTTCGATGTTGTGCTCCTCGCAGTAATCCTTGATCTTGTTCTTAACAATAACAAGTGGATAGATGTGTCCGCCGGTTCCTCCCCCGGCAAGCAGCAGCCGCAGTTTTAAAAGTGGTGTAGTTTGGGGCATGGATGTGAGCGTGAAAGGCTCCCCTTATTCTAACGCATTTGGGGTCCAATTTGAAACGATAAAACGCTAGAAATGAAAAAGGGTCTACTGGCGCGACGTGTGTCGCGTTGTTCGGCCCACTAGATGAGGATGCTCGCCTCGGCGAGGGTTTGCTGTTCGATGGAGCGAGTCGGCTCCCCGATCGCAACCTCGTTCGGGCACTGCGCGCACTGGGGGTAGTGCACGATGTCGCGCGTGACCAAGCCAACGAGGCCCGTCACGGGCTGTCTGACGTGGATAAACCGGATTGGCGTGCCCGTGTGGCAGCATCGCCATCCGTGTTCTCCGCCATCAAACGCGTGCCTCACGAGCCACTCGTGAGCACGCTTCGGAAGCAGACGAAGTGTCATGGAAACCTCCGACTGAGAGTGTATCAAAAATGACAATTCGGTCAAATACGTATAATATAGTGAAGCGTGTTTTTTTTGGTGTATTCCCCCGCTTGGGTGAATCGCTGACGACATCCCGCATCTCGCCCCGGGAAAGTGGCGAGAAAAAATCAAGGAGTCCTTCAATGGACCGTCGTCGTGCGTTTACTCGCAGTTCGTGGCTGTTTGCGCTCGGTTCTCCTCTCCTCGCGTTGGGGCTGTGGCTGCTCCTCGGCGCGGAGCCAAAAGCGCAAGAAAACGAGGAGCAGCCGGCTCTTTCGACCATTAGGCCGCTCAGTGACAAGCGGTTGATCAAGGAAAGGGAGCGAGATCGGCGAGAACTTCTGAAGGTAACCAAGAATCAGGAGGTGGAATACGAACCTCTGCCGCAGCGGTACCACCGTCGACTCGTTGGGTGCATCCGGAGCAGGGGCTTGACGAGGTCTACTTCGGCAACGTCAGCGAGAGCGGTTTTGACGAAATTCCCTACAAGAAGTCGAAGCGCCGAGGAACTGTCGCCTACGCCTCTTCGGGGGAGATCGTCACTGCGGCTGACCTCAGGGAGCTCACTCGATTGAGTCACGAGGTCTACCAGCGATCGCTGGCTCTCGTGGGGCGATCCCGCTCGTCGGTACTGGTTTCCAAGCCGCGCGTCTACCCTGGCGAGGAGATCTTCCCGGTCTTTGTCGTGCGAGAGGAGATTCGGGAGATAGGAGCCAATCCAGATTCGGTTGGCATCAAGTTCACGGGTCCACCACGGCACCGCTGAACAACGGGAAAGCATCCCCCGAAAATGGGTGATTCGGCTCCTTGTTTGGGGGGGTTAGCGGAGTCCGCGACGTGTGAACGTCGCGGACTCTTTTAATTTCTGAATGGGCAGCAATACAGCAAGCCCGCCTTCGTCTGAATTGAAAAATACCGCCAATCTTTTCCGCCTAGTTGTACTTTGAGATGTTACTCACGATGCCCAGCATCGTGAGGTAGACCATGAGCATGGTGCCTCCGTAGCTAATAAAGGGCAGGGGGGTTCCAGTAAGAGGTAGTACCCCCGTCATCGCCCCAATATTAATGATCGTTTGTACGCCTAGGATTGAGCCGAAACCGACCAAAAGAAGCCTGCCGAAGGTGTCGTTGGTAGAACGGGCCAAGAGGAAGATTCGCAGGATAAGGAGTCCAAAGGTGCTTAAGAGGACAATAACGCCTATAAAGCCAAATTCTTCGGCAATAACAGCGAATATAGAGTCTCCAATAGGCTCCGGAAGGCGATATTTGACGACTGATTGGCCAAGGCCCACCCCGGTGAGCCCGCCGGCTCCGATGGCTGTTTTGGCTTGGATGATGTGATAACCGGTGCCACGGGGGTCTGCCTCCGGGTTAAGAAAGCTGGTAATGCGCTCGAAGCGGTAATCGGTCACAGAAATAATAAGAGCAATCGCGATAGCGCCGCCGACTACGGTGAGAGCGATATAACGCCATTTAGCGCCACTCATTAGGTACATGGCGAGCGCCCCCGCCATCAGGATGACGACTGGACTCGTGCTGTTCTGGGCCAGCAGGATGAAGGCGATGACCCCGACGATGATGGCAAACGGCACATAGCCGGATTTAAATGTTTTATGGCGAAAATCTTTTGACGAGAGCCATGTCGCGAGGTAGATGACGAGCGTGAGCTTCAGGAATTCGGAAGGCTGAACACTCATACCAGCGATGTCGAGCCAGCGCGTCGCGCCTTTGGTGGTGAAGCCGAGGGGGCTGAAGACGAGGAGTAGGGCAATGACCGAAAGGATGAGCAACGTCACACTCACCCACTTCTTCCGCCAGAAGCCGTAATAGATTTTGCTGGCAAATAGAAAACCGATCAGGCCAATTGAGAGTCCGAAATAAATCTGGTGCTTGAGATAGTAGTAACTGTCGCCGAAGTCCTGCTGGCCGAGATGGGCGGAAGCGGACGAGAGCATGAGTAGGCCGAACAGGACCAAAAAGCCGGCTGAGAACAGGATGAGATAGTCCGGTGCGTGCCCCCTTCTTTTAGCCTTACTAAGCATTCGTGCTTTTGATATTAGGTGCGACGCAGTACTTGTCCGGCGCGCACTCCGGTCGTCTCCCCGTCTTTGACCACAAGCTGGCCGCCGACGAACACATTGACGATTTTGTTATCGCCACCGAGCGGCCCGCCTTGACTTGTTTTCGGCGAGGCAGGCGCGTTCGGGAGCATGGGGCGCATCATAACGAGGTCGGCGATGGCTCCCGGCTTGATAATGCCCCGGTCGCGCAGGTTAAACTTTTTTGCCGGCTCGCTCGTTATCTTCGCGACCGCCCACTCGAGGGATTTTTTCTTAAATTGTGAGAGCAGGTGAAGGAACTCGGTGAATGTTTTTTTCGCCCGGTCATTCTCAAGAATGTTCTTTGTTTCGAGGAGGCTCGGGCTGTTACTGGCAATAAGTGCCCGGTCGCTGATAAGTGCGTTCTGCGCGACTCCAAGGTTGATGTTCTTGTGGAAAAGCACCGCCTTGAGTTTGGTCAGGCGCATGAGCTGCAACAGGCCCTTCTTCAACGTCATCCCCTGTCCTTTAGCGAACTCACCGACTGACTTGCCGACTAAATAATCAAAGCCGGTCGCCCGCGCGATGATGATGTCGTCTGATTTAAAACTCGGAATGTCCTTGATAATCTCGGGCTCCATCTGCGCGTCGCTGACCTGGGCGAACATCTCTTCAAGGCTCCCTTCATGTGCCCAACTCGGCAAGAGGGTGTAGATTGGGAGGATGCTGTAGTTAAATGGATAGAGATCAAAGTGAAGGTTGAGCTTGTCCGGATTTGATTCGATGAGCGCAAGCGCCTTTTCGAACTCGTTCTCGTAGCCGACTATCGGTCGAAAGTGGCTGATGAGCGTTTTCGCTCCAGTCTCTTTGGCGATCATCAATGCCTCTTTGGTCGCGGTGACGATATCTTCGCGTTCATTACGGAGATGGGTCGCATAGATGCCGCCGTATTTAGCGACAATCGTGACGAGCTCTTTGATCTCTTGATAAGGAGTCCCGCGGCCGTGGCTGTAGCCGAGACCGGTTGAAAGTCCGAATGCGCCCTCTTTGAGTGCGGTGGTAACGATTCCAGTGAACACCTCCATCTCGCGCTCGGTCAGATCGCGGTGTACTTCGCCAATAAGTGCGCGGCGAATAGTCGAGTGGCCAACAAGGGTACCGAAGTTGACGCCGAGCTTCAACTTCTCAAGCGTCTTTAAAAACTCGGCCATCGTGTTCCAATTCACGTTCACCCCCGAGGTGTCTCCCCACTTACGAATCGATTCGAGGGTGCCGTAGAGCAAGGGTGCGAGCGAGCTGCCGCAATGACCGCCAATGATTGTGGTTACTCCCTGCTTAAGGAAGTCCTGTTGAAGCGGATCGGTAAAAAGGCTGACGTAGTGGTCAGAGTCGGTGTTCACGTCTATAAAACCGGGTGTCGTGATAGTCCCCAGGCCGTCTATCACCACATCCGCTTCATGATTTTTGAGACTGCCGATCGCGACGATGCGGTTATCCTTGAGCACGATGTCCGCGCGCTGCGGAGGAGCTCCCGTCCCGTCGACGACGACGCTATCTTTGATAAGAATCACGTAGTGATTATATCACATGGATTCGTTGACGGAGTAGATTTCCGGGTGTAGATTGAGGGTCGGCCAAGAAAGTCGGAAGGCTAATCGACTATAACACCGGGCGACGCAGGTCGTCGCTAGGAAAGGAGTGCCTATTGAGAGCGGTTGTACACATCAGCGAGAATTATCCGACATGGGGTGTGCTCTTGCGCGCCATTTGCGATGACAAGAAGCTCCATCGAGCTGGTCGGTCCAATCTCGCCTATCTCAGCAATCTGACTGTCTGCGTCGAGTGCGCACGGCTCTACGGTCCGCTTAAGAGAAAGAAGGCGAGAATGTGGGTCTTCCAAGTCCTCGACGAAGTAACATCCCGCCGACTGCAAAGGGCGGAGAAGCGAAAGGCTCGGCAGACGAAATAATCCGTCAGCCGAGCCTTTCCCAACTTAACGCCTGCCTGTCCGGTAGGCAGGGTTGGTATTTTTTATTCTCAAAATTAAAAACAGCCCGCGAGGGCTGTTTTTAAGATGTTACTCGCGCCGCAGTATTTCTACTCACTGCTATTTTATCAGCACTTCTCCAACAAGAATCGCCTTGCTTGCCGAAAGAAGGATGTACATGAGGACGAGGAGGCCGAGGCCGTAGCAGATGTGCTTCAGGTGGTGGCGTTCGATCTCCTTGTTCACCATGAGTAGGATGACAATGAGAATGAGGGCGGAAAGCGCGATGTATGAGTACTCAAGCGTCTTGCGCGGCGAGGCCAAGAGGCGGTCATACCAGCTCGCGTACTTCGGAGCGGCTTCCGTGGAAGAAGCCGGATTGCTCGCCTGCCCGCCTCCGGCGGGGCCATCCTGAATGAGCTCGGGCTTGCCAGTCCCTACCTCTTCAACGGCAATGAACTTATCATCCTCGGCAAGTACGATGAGCTTGGGTTCCGCCTGCACCTCCTTTTCTTCAGCCAAGACGATTGGCTTGGCCTGCGCTCCGGCAACAGCCGGCGAGGCGGAGGCCGTTGGATTTACAGCCACCTGAGTCGGAAGCGGTCGCGGAATGGGAGCCGGCTTAGGCGCCGGGGCTGGTTGAGGCTTTGGGGTGACAACGGGAGTCGGCGCGGCAGCCGCAACCACACGCGGCTTACCAAAAAGCTGCACGACGTAGGTGGTTGGATGGCCCTCAAATGAACCGGACTCGATGGCGATACCGATTTCGGTGAACTTTGAGTTGAGCAGATTGGCTCGGTGACCCGGAGACTCCATCCACGCCTGGTTAACGGCGCCGGAATCGCTGAAATCAATGGCGAGGTTCTCACCGGCGGCGGTGAAGGAGTAGCCGACCTGGTTAATCCAGTACCAAGGAGTCTTGGATGGGTCTACCGGACTAGTGTGCGCGAAGTATTCATTGTCAGCCATGTCCTTTGCCTTGAGCCTGGCGGCGGCGACCAACTTCGGATTGATGGTCAGTGAGGCAAGCTGGTTTTCGCTGCGGTCGTCATTCGCGAGGTCGACAAGGACTGCCGGAAGGACTTCGGCGGTGAACTGCGGACTCATGATCAGGCGTGACTGGAGGAGTGAGCCGAAGAAGACGAGAACGATGAGGTAGGCGAGCACTAAAACGCCGGTCTCGCGCAGAAGATGCGGCTTGTTCTGATTTCCCTCTTGAGGAACGATGTATTTATTGATAATTCGCTTCATAGATATATAAGTGTATACTACTCCCATTTGTTATTTTTTACTATAGCACATTTCACCTATTTTGTCCACACCCCCTCAACCAGCGCATTTACGTTGGTCGGGCGAACATCGCCGTGGCAATGTTTTAGCCCAGGACCCCTTTAATCATGGGATTTTTTCGCCCTCAAATCTCACTGTCTACTATAATTGATGCATCAATTATAGTAGACAGTGGAAGAAAATATGGTGGGTTTGAAACAAAAACACTCCCTAAAACGCTACTGCGTTCGGGCGACGCCTTATCAAGGCGTTTAGCCGGGGGTGCTTTTGCTGATACGCGCCGGTAGCTCCTAAAAGGTGAAGAGGCTGGTGCTCGGGATGTGGACTCCGCCGCAGCCCGCAATTCTGCGCAGGGTGTTGGCGGTAGTTAGCCAAACATTGCCAGTCGCCTTGGAGAGACCCCACTGCGTGAGCGTCTCCGAATACTTTTCCTGGAAGAGCATGATCGCGAACTTCGTCGGCGCGTCGTAGACACCGGTTACCGTAAGTCCGGCGTTCTCGTGGCTGTTGAGCCACTCCTGGAGAGTTTTGATCGTGTCAGAGTCGGCGTCAACACCGTCACCCTTGATCATGATGAGATCCTCAAAGGACGGGAGCGGGCAGCTTGCGCCCAGAACCTGGCCCTCATTGTTGTTGGTCGTGGTCGTGGTGTCAGTCGAAGCACCAAGGACCGAGCCTCCATTACCACCGCCTCCATTACCACCGCCATTTGCACTGCTACCACTGCTGTTGCCGCTATCCTCGGTAACATCGTTGTTGGTGATGGTGCACGTCTTGCTCTCGCCTATCGCGATAGTTCCCTCACACTCGGCCGAGTAGCTCGCCTCGTAGTTGTTGTTGGACTGTTCGGATACTCGATAGGTTCCGGCATCAAGCGCGACAGTCGTTCCCTCTTCGGAACCGGTCACCGTGGTAGAAGGTGCGTCGTTGTTGATGACGTCAATAGAGAAGTCACCGGCGTTTCCTTGTTCGCCGTCATCGTTGATCACCTGCTTGATGATCGTGAGCGAGCCACCGGTCGCTGTGTTGGTGAAGGTACAGGTCGGGGTGTCGTCCGGATCAACGGCGATCACAACGCCGTTCTCTATTGGGGTGACGGAGTCGGTGTCGCTGCTGCACTCAACTGAAGTGAGCGTCCAACCAGCCGGAACGTCTTCGGTGATGGTGTAGTTCGTGTTGAAGCCGCTTGGATAGACGTTGAACGAGTAGTCTTCGTTGGTGTCCTCGCTTGGGGTCGTGATGCTGAACTCGGCATCATCCTCGTCAACTCCGGGTCCCGAAGCTGAGAAATCGAAAGTTCCTACTGCCCCAAGACTCTTTTTTACGATTTGGATGTAGGCCGGAACGCTTCCTGGAGTACCACTGCCGCCTCCGCCGCCTTCTTCAGCTGCACAGTCGCCAGCAGTTACCGTAAGCTTAAAGAGCAATCCAGCCGGGTTTTCACCCTCTGGCCAAGCTCCGTTAGTAACGGTGATCTCAAGCGTGTTTAATCCCTGGTCCAAATCTTCAGTGGCGATGTTGTACTGATCAGCACTACTGTAGTTATCTAAGCTTGCGTCCTCCGCAACGATGGTGCCGTTCAGGCGCACTACATAGGAGTTATCAGTCGCGATATCAAGAACCGCAGCGCTGACCGGACCATTGATTTCAAATTGTTTCGTGAAGACCTCCGTTTCATTTTCAGTCGGTGTGTTCACGCCATCGAGGTCCCAGATCCAGGATGCCCCCGCAATGCTGGTGGTCCAAGCTGGGTGCTGACGGTTCCCGTTAACTGGCTCGCCCTCAAGAAGGAGCAAAGAATTACCGCCATCTACCTGCGTGGTCCCGTCGCTGACAAGGGTCACGGAGTCGTCGGTGCAAATTTCACCGACCGGAGTGTTGGTAAAGGTACAGGTGACATCATCGCCAGCTTCAACTGCTATCTCCTCGCCACCCGCAATCGAGTAGCCGGCGCCACCATCACCGTAGTCACAGGTAACATTGGTGAGCGTCCAGTCAACTTCATTAAGCTCGACGACGTCATACTCACCCGGGAGCAACGAAATAGGAGCGCTCTCACCGTTGGTACCTTCTGAGGCGGTAATGTTGGCACTGCCAACAAGCGTACCGCCCTCTTCGGTCGTGACGTTAAAGTCGAAGCTGCCCTCACCGCTCGTTACGTGTTTAACGATCGTGAGAGAGGCGTTGGTCTCTGGGAATGGGGTACAGACTGGCCAGATTCCCCCTTCAGGACACGTAAAGGGGAACGGGGAACAAGCCGGGAATACTCCGCCAAACGGACAGATCGGAAGAATTATCGGAAGGCAGAATGGCGGTATTCCACTAAGACCCTCAGGGCAAACTGGAGACGAGTTGCTCACCGTGGCGCTGAATGGAGTACTCCACGGACCCGGGTTTCCGGCATTGTCCACGCCCTTCGCGTGCCAGTAATAGGTTCCTTCCGGAGTGCCGGTGGTCGGGATCTCAGAAACAGCCAATGGACCAGAAACATAGACGGGGCTCGTGAACGAACCGTCAGGGTTGGTGCCCGAGGAGAGCGAGGACTCATAGATGTAAGTCATCGGCGAAGACCAATCAGTCACATCTGTCCAATCTGCCTTATCCCAGGCAGCGGTGGTCAGCGTGCTGCCGTTGGCCGGAGAAACGTTAACCGGCGCCGGAGGACAGGTTTTGTTCCAGACAATCACGAACTTGTCACTCGTAAGACCAACGAAAGCCGGGACGGCCTCAGTCGGCGTGCCAAGCATTGCAGCTTCAAGTGTTTCGTCAGTCGTGTAGCCAACAAGCTTGTATGGATATGCAGCGGTACAAGAAGCCGGAGCATTTTCGTAGGTGCTGTAATTCGAACCATACGGCATGTTAGACGTAGTCGCCTTGTACGCGTCTGGGTTATTGAATCCAGTTGCACTCAGTGTGTAGTCACCCGCGCCGCCTGGATAAATGGCGTACATCGGGAAGGCGGCACTCTGAACGTTGCTGGTAGTCGCCTGCACACCGTTTATAAACTTAGCAATAGTTACTTTTACAGTTGGGGCGGTGTAGGTCACTACCGCAGTCATGGCTCCAACGTGGACAAGCGGAAGGTTCCCAACTTTCAAAACACCGATTTCAAGGGTCGTCGCACCAGACTTAACTGTGTCGGCGACATCAATCGTTTGCGTCTTCGGGCTGCTGCAATCAGCTGCGAGCCCACCAGTGGCACTCAAATTCGAAATGGCATCAGCGTTGGCGCCATCAAGGCGAGTAAAGGTCTTATAGGTTCCACCGGCAAAAAATGCACCACGGTCGCGAACGATAACATCAACGCTCGTGATCTCGGAACCATTCGGTATTGAGGAGAGGTCAAGCGTATATGACTCACGCGTATTATTCACTGCGCCAACAATAACGCTACCAGCGGCGCAATTAGTGCTCTCCGGCTCATCAACATCCGCCTCGTTACCGAGCCAAGCGGTATAGGTTCCGTTGGCGACGGTCGCAAGGGTAGTGGTCGTCGCAGCCAGAGCCGTTGCCGGGGCGATGAAAAGTCCAGCCGGGGCGATTATTGATAATGCGGCGATGACAGACGCGATTTTCGAAACGAATTTATTCATAATAATTTTGGTTAATTGGTTTTAAGGAGATTTTCAAGGTTTTGGACCGACCGGTCTTTGTCAAAAGTGGCTCGAAAATCGTTACTTACTAAGTACGGGTAGATTAGGCTTATGGCTCGATTATGTCAAATAAAATGAGGGTTCCCAGTCCCCTTTGGCTCCTCTAACTCCAACAAGAATTGACACTCTGAGCAACTTTTAGTCCTTCTAGAAAGCGGCAATCAAAAATCCGGCAATATCTTTGCCGGATTTTTGATAAGAAACGAAGGGCTTTTAGCCCTGTTTGCCGTTTTAATAGACAGATGCACCAGCCTCCACTCCTGTCGTGGACTGAGCTGGGGTTCCAGAGTTGCGGGTAAAGATCCAGTAGCCGCCAACAATGACGACAATAATAATGATCCAGAGCAAGACACCGCCTTTCTGCGAATTAATGTTTTTCATAATAGATTTATTATATCACTTATTAACCCCTTCTTTCAACCCCCAGTATGCAAAACCCGCCTGCTTTCTTTCGAAAGGCTTATTGGCAGGGTGCGGGCGTCTCGAGGACGCGTTGAGACTCACTGGCGGGGGGGCGAGGCTCACCTGCTGTCCGCCGTTCCGTGGTCGGGCCACTTCTCCGGATCGGTCCCGAAGGGCGGATCATCGCTGACGAGTGACTTGAGGAGCAGATTTGCCGCAACGTGCTGGCCAGTAGCCGCCCAGAGCACTAGGATGACGCTGCCGACCACAAAGCATCGCTTCTCCAGCTTCGTTGGTTGCCATGCCTTGCCGCTGTAGCGCCAGATGAGCACGAGCGTGAGCGCATTGGCGAGCGGATCAATCAAGTTACCGATGTTGGCGGCCCCGATCAATACACCGCCATCGGCGACGTAGGCCATGAGTGCGATCGTTGGCGCGAGGGTGAATATCGCCCAGGTCGAAGGCGGCGGTGAGACCTGCTTGCGCACGATCCGTCCGCAGTACAGAAAAAGGGTCACGCAGCGCAGCGCGACCACTGTAAGTGCAGCGATAGTGCTGAGTTTCATGCGTGAGCCCTCCTTGAGACTCGAATATAGTAAATACCAGAAAATAGATATTTTGTCAAAAAAACGCCTTCATGAAGCGGTTATTGGGCAATAAAAAAACGGAGGACATGGATTCCCTGTTTGTCTCCGACGCCTCGCTCGGAGCCACAAACAGCAATGCCGCACAGAGGTGCGGCGCGCCGGCTCGCCGGCATTCTATAAAAAGAAAAACCCGCCAGAGGCGGGCGAGCACAAAAGTTTTGGAATGCCGGCGAGCCCTACTTTCCCAACCGTCGAAACAGTAAGTATCATTAGGATCCAACGCTTTCACTTCTCTGTTCGGAATGGGAAGAGGTGGGACACGTTAGATTAAGTCACCAGCAAGCCAAAACCTTCGTGTTTTGGTTGATTACAAACGATTAACTTTTGACTGTAAACAGAAAACGAATTCCGTCTATAGTTTAAAGTTTATTGTTTAGGGGTAAGTACCTTCACCCTACAACCTCTCTCGAGGTTCGGGCAAGAGTACTTGAATGATCAGTTTAGAATTCCGTGTCTCATATGAACACTCTTAAGTGTGTGCTCATATAAGACCAGAAAAAAATTGTATTCATCTTTTCTCCGAAGAGAAAAGACTAGTTAGTTGCTTTGGCTTATTAGTATGTCACGGCTAAACACCTTACGGTGCGTACACCTAACACCTATCAACGTGGTAGTCTTCCACGAACCAATGTCTGGTCTTGCGACCAAACGTGTAGATAATCCTAAGGTAGGCTTCGTGCTTAGATGCTTTCAGCGCTTATCCCTTCCGCACATAGCTACCCGGCAATTCACTTGGTAGTAAAGCCGGTACACCAGCGGTGCGTTCAACCCGGTCCTCTCGTCGCGAACACGTATTAAAGTGTTTCTTCCCCTATCACTAGGAGCGCAGACTATATCTTCACCCTTCCGTCAAATGACAGAGTCGGGTGTCGGCATATTACAAATGCAGCCCTGCCTATCAACATTTGATAAGCTTTCCGGTACTACATAAGTCCGCCCGTTATCCGTCAGATGACGGACCGGAGCAAGTCGTTACGGGGTCAAACCTAAAACTTTGAGCAACTCTTCTCGCGTACGCTTTCTCTTGGTCGCATAATTACCATTTTGAATGGTGACTATATGACCAGTGAGTATTCGCAAATTCTTTTCACTTATTTTACCAGCCTTTTTATTCGTCAGGATCTTCATAGCCAAAACCATTGCTTGGGCCTGAATCTTCTTAAACCGAATAAAAGGCATTAAGTCCTTCAAGATATCGTGTATTTGCATAAAACCATTAATGCGGAGCTCGCTCATTCCGTCATTACGCTTCGACAAATATCCAATACCTAAAATTTTACGAATCCAAGCAAGCGGTGCCTCATGGCGACTATCTTGATAAAAACAGATAGTGGCCATAAAACGCCATCTCGCTTTGCCGTCCTTCCGCTTCTTTATTTGAAGCATGAGACTGCCATCACCATCGAGAAAACCCGCGATATATGCTAAATCAGTTTTAAGTCGACTTCCCACGGTATTGTCTTTGTGCTATTTCTGGTCCTCAAGCTTGTCTGCCTATTGTACCACACGTTTGAGGACTAACTCTCGCGCGGTTATCAGCAGACCAGAATAGACAAAGATTCCACCGTTATTAGCCAAATTGTCATCGCGCATTGCTGCGCGAAGTAGCAAAATCTTTACTAGGGTCAACTCCTCTCCTCTACACTACGCCCGTAACAGATAGAGACCAACCTGTCTCACGACGGTTTGAACCCAGCTCACGTGCCCTTTTAATTGGCGAACAGACAAACGCTTGGGACCTTCTCCAGCCCCGCGCTAGGGCGAGCCGACATCGCGATTGTTCACATTTTTCTCCCATTACTGGGAGGTTCGGACTATATCTTCACCCACGCACCTCACTCAAGCTCGGTGCTCATGTAACACATAGCGTGTAACCTGTAACACAAGAAACGAATTCTCTTATGATACACGCTACAAGCTACATGCTGCGTGAGCAGCTCACCTCAGTGAGATGCACGGGGCTGACGTCTTAGCATCCTCCTTTCTTCGGAGGACACTCCGGCTTTGCACGTCCTATGACGTTTAGGCCAAGTCTCTACGGGGTTACGACATACGACATTCGTATGTATCACTTCCCACGGGGTTGTCCACATAAGGATTCTATCAAATCGCCTCATGGAGTTCTCCGTTATAAGTCAGATTTAGGTGCCCTAATCACCTTGATTAAGGACTTTACTTTGATTCCACATTTCAGGATTCGGGAATAGAATTACTTCTATTGCACCCCAATGTATTAAGGTGCCGAGCGAGATCGTCGATAGGAACTCTCGGATCTCACTAGCCTGTTATCCCCGGGGTAACTTTTAGCCGATGTCTCCGGCCTTCCTATGAAGTGCCGTCGGGTCACTAAGTTCTGCTTTCGCACCGGCGCGACTTGTAGGTCTTGCCGTTAAGCGCACATACGCCTTTACACGTCCAGCCCGATTTCCATCCGGGCTAAGTGCACCTTGATAAACTCCTCCGCTACTCTTTAGGAGGATAACGCCCCATTAAAACTGCCCATCAGGCACTGTCCCGCAAGGTTTTTGCCCTTGAGGTTAGAATCTAAAACTTTATAGATGGCTGTTTCATTGACGAGTCCACGACAACCGAAATCGTCGCTTCAACCTCTCACCACTACGCTACGCAATAAAGTTCTAGAGCCAATACCAAACTACAGTAAAGCTCCCGGGGTCTTTTCGTCTAGCTACGGGTATCCAGCGTCTTCACTGGACTCGCATTTTCACCGAGCACTTCGTTGAGACAGTTCTCCACTCGTTACGCTATTCGTGCGCTTCGGAACTTACCCGAAAAGGAATTGCGCTACCTTAGAACAGTTATAGTTACTGCTGACATTGACGAGGGCTTCGGGCACTGGGCTTCGGTCTTGCGACCTAACCCGCACCGTTAACCTTCTCGCATCGGTCAAGCGTCACCCCCTATACATCATCTTACGATTTAGCAGGGAGCTGTGTTTTTGTTAAACAGTCGGCAGAGATACTTTCGCTGCGCCCTATATTTTACTATAGGGAGGCCTTATCGCTAACTTACGGCCGCTTTTTTGCCGAGTTCCTTAACGAAGCATTACTCGTTCCCCTTGGGCTACTCGCCCTATCCACCTGTGTCGGTTTACGGTACGAAGCCGCTACGACATAACTTAGAAGTTTTTCTTGGAAGGCTCTTAAAATAAATAAGTTACGGAAAACCGTAACCTTACGCTCATGCGCGCTTATCTCCATTAAAGGAAGTACTCCGGATTTGCCTGGAATACTAAGCTCAGCATGCTCGACGCCAAACCATTAAGGCGCTCACTTTTATTTCCTCCGTCACTCCATCGAATCGTATCGGCGGGCCGGAATATTAACCGGCTTCCCATCAGCTGCGGTTCTCACCATTGCCTTAGGATCGCCTAACCCGTGGTTGATTGCCATTGCCACGGAAACCTTGGATTTTCGGGGTTTAGATTTCTCATCTAAATTGTGGTTACTTGTACCAACATTCTCTCTTCCAAGCGCTCCAAGGGCCCTCACGGGTCCCTCTTCACAGCTGCTTGAAATGCTCTCCTACCGCTCCCCCCGTCGCTAGACAGGTGGAACCCGCAAATTCGGTACTCTGCTTGAGCCCCGGTACATTTTCGGCGCTAACGCCCTCGAATAGTGAGTTGTTACACACTCTTTAAAGGATGGCTACCTCTAAGCCAACCTCCTATCTGTCTATGGGAATTAACTACCTTTAACACTTAGCAGAGATTTAGGGACCTTATTTGGCGATCATGGGCTTTTTCCCTTGCGAACACGGAGCTTTGCCCCCGCGTTCTAACTAGGAAACGTTCCGTGCAAGTATTCAGAGTTTGACTGAAAACCGGGCCTTTCGGCCCATAGTCCTCAACCAGTAGCTTTACCCCCTGCACGTTTTTGCTTCCCGCCAGTCCGAAAACTGTTTCGGAGAGAACCAGCTATTACCAAGCTCGATTAGCTTTTCACTTCTTATCCCAAGTCATCCGAGAGTTTTGCACTACTCACCAGTTCGGTCCTCCATGAGGTTTTACCCTCACTTCAACCTGCTCAGGACAAGCTCGCCTTGGCTTCGGGTCTTACGCAAACGACATAGTGCATAAATGCACTGCGCGCTATTAACACTCGGTTTCCCTATGGGTCCGACGGCATGCCGTCTTACCCGTGCCGCTCACGTAAACTCGTTGGCTCATTCTTCAATAGGCACACGGTTGTCCTTGCGGACTTCCGTTCCTTGTAGATATATGGTTTCAGGTTTTATTTCATCGCCCTCACCGGGCTGCTTTTCACCTTTCCCTCACGGTACTAGTTCACTATCGATCACAACATGTATTTAGCCTTGCCGGATAGTCCCGGCGGATTCCTCCACGGTTTTTGTGCCGAGGAGTACTCAGGAGTCAAAACAGAGTCTTTTTATTTTCGTTCACTGGGCTATCACCATCTTTGGCGCCCCTTTCCAGAGGCTTAAACTAACAAAAAGATTTGTAACTCTTATGCGTTTCGATCCTACAACCCCCGATTGCTCGGGTTTGGGCTGTTCCGTTTTCGCTCGCCGCTACTCGCGGAATAACATTCGTTCTTTTTTCCTCCGCTTACTGAGATGTTTCACTTCAGCGGGTTAGCATCTTAATAATTTACATACTAAGATCACCGAGGTTTACTCGGTGGGGTTTCCCCATTCGGACACTTCCGGATCATAGGTTGCTTAGCACCTCCCCGAAATTTTTCGCAGCTACGCCACGTCCTTCATCGCCATGTTGTGTCAAGGCATCCACCATACACCCTTATTCGCGATCACGCATGTGACCGCTCACTAACCACAATTTTGTCATCCATCTTGCGACGGACAACTCTAAACTGATCATTCAAATACTCAATCATCACCCGGTTTAGAGGTGACGATTTCGACTTCAAATGCGAATCACTTTGCCTTCAAATGCGACTAAGAAAACAACTGACTCAATTTTTGTCCTACTCTTTCATGAACGGATAACATTTGTTCACTACTCCAGTAGAACGGATGTCTCGCGATTGTTCCCCTAGAACAACCTGCGAAACTATATGTTGCACGTGTACCGATTTTGCTTTGATATCTTTCCTATTTGGAAAGTCTTCCGCCGAGGCGGATCACAGCGCCGGATACAATTGCAATTGGACTTTTCAAAGTTCGTCCTTCACTAGAGCCGACTTCTTGCTCGTCGTATCTTTCTTGATACGACACATTTTTCCCTTCGGAAAAAAAGAAAACCGCTTCTTGAAGCGGTCGCCACAACTAACTTGAACTGTTCCTTTAGCAGGGACAGGTCAAATGGTTTGGTACCGCGCAAAAAGTGATGTTTATTCGCATTCGGTGGGTTAGTGACTGATAGGAAGGATTATAGGGGAAGCATATATAAAGTCAAGAGCCTTACGGGTGTGCATAAGTAGGTTGAAGCCGGGCGCCTCAAAAGTTGCAAATAAACAGCAGAAATGGGATGGTTTTTACAGGAGGAGCTTCCGCTCCCCCGCTTCCCTTTCAGGAGGTTTGCCGTGCACACAATCGTTTCAAGGATCGGCAGCGCGATGCTGATGCTGGCTCTCGCCTGCTTCATCACCGCCTGTCGTTCTCGCTCCGGCTCCACTCGCCTGATCGCTCAACGGGTCATGCCCACGTGGCAGGACGTTCCGCTCAAGCATGCGGCTCCCATCCGGACTCCGCGGCTCGTTCTCTCGGATGGATCCTCTGTGGGTTCGTTCGCGACCTACGGAATCGCGCGGCCGGAAGAACCCGTCGCCCTACCGCCGCCTCGGCGCGTGGAACGACGAATGGTGACGCCCGACGAGATGGTCGAGCAGCCTCTGAAGACGTTCGAGATCCCGTTCGCGTGGCAGTCGAAGGCGCGGAGTCTCGTCGTGCAAACGGCCCCCGACGGACGGGAGCTGCGCGCGGTGTATGCGGAAGACGTGCTCGCCGGCGTCGATCTGTTCGAGAGCGTCTCGGGCGTTCACCCATTCGCCCGAGCGACTCGGGAAACGACTCCGATGTTCGGCGTGCTCGCCGGTGTTGTGGCCGGAGCAGGAAGTGGCGTGGTGGAGTACGACGACACTGGGCAGCCAGTGCGCGTCGAGCTCTACAGCAGCAGATGACCGGCTCGTGCCCCCTCGGGCGTGAAACAGTCGAGGCCCCGGCGTGTCATGCGCCGGGGCCTCTTCAATAGCAGTCCCTGTTTCTTAAACGATGAAATTAATGAGGCGATTCGGAACCCTTCGACAGGCTCAGGGCAAGCAAAGTGAAAAATCGTTAAATGATGAGATTGATCAAGCGATTTTTCACGAAAATGACCTTCTTTGGAGTGGCGGTGAGCCACTTTTTTGTTTCTTCGCGTACCAATACAATCTTCTCCACCTCAGCCTGATTTATATTCATCAGAACCGAAACTTTATCTCGAATCTTTCCATTAATCTGGATGACGAGCTCGAACGAATCCTCGATGAGAAGCTTGGGGTCGAACTCTGGCCATGGAGCAATATGGATCGATTTCATGTTACCTAATTCTGACCACAGCTCTTCGGTCATGTGCGGTGCAAATGGCGCGAGTATTTTTAGGAAGATTTCCCATTCGTTGCGCCCGATTTCCTTTTCATCACTCAGCGCATTAGCAAGAACCATCATGGCGCTAATAGCTGTATTAAAAGCCATCGATTCAATATCTGTGCCTACCTTCTTGAGTGTTTTGTGAACGAGCCGTGTTACTGAGTCATTCTGAGCCACTGGTGAAGAATCTTGTTTTTTAGATCCTTCACTTTCGTTCAGGATGACGGAATTGCTGACATTCCACACCCGCTCAAGAAATCTGGAGCAGCCCAAGATGCCATGCGGGTCCCAGCTTATTGCCTGATTGAACGGGCCCATGAACATCTCATAGAGGCGCAAAGCGTCAGCGCCGAACTCCGCGATGATATCGTCGGGGTTGACCACGTTGCCGAGGCTCTTACTCATCTTCGCGCCATCGGCGGCCAGAACTGTTCCGTGGCTCGTGCGCTTCTTGTATGGCTCGCTCGTTGGCACGAGACCAAGGTCATAAAGGAATATATTCCAGAATCGAGAATAAAGGAGGTGCAAAACAGTGTGCTCCATTCCCCCGTTGTACCAATCGACCGGCATAAAGTGCCGGAAGTTCTCAAGTTCTAAATTCCAAGTCGCCAACGAAACCGGCTTCTTAAATGCATTCTTGCTCATCACGTAGCCAAGATAATACCAGCTGCTCCCAGCCCAGTTCGGCATCGTGTCAGTCTCGCGTTTCGCCGGCCCCTTACACTTCGGGCACTTCACGTTCACCCAGTCGGTGATGTTGGCCAGCGGTGATTCGCCGGTATCGGTCGGCTGATACTTCTCCACCTTCGGCAATTTGAGAGGCAGGTCTTTCTCATCCATCGCAAACCACCCAGGATTTTGTTTTTCACCCAAACTTGGTTCTTGATGCTTGGAGCTTGGTACTTCCACTTTGTTTTTTGCACAAGCTGGGCAAAAAACAAGCGGTATCGGTTCACCCCAATAACGCTGGCGAGAAAATACCCAGTCGCGGAGTTTGTATCTGACGGTTATCTTTCCGCCGACCGCTTCGGTGATTCTCTTTTTTGCCTCCTCGGAGTCCAAGCCGTTAAATTTTCCGGAATGCATAAGAAATCCTTCTCCAAGAAAAGGTTTTTCTGGCGGGAAAGGATCCATAGCACACGCAATAATATCCGGTGAATCCTCAATAATTATAGGTTCTTGAAGAGGATGCTCTGAAATTACATCAAATATCGGTAGTTTATATTTCTTCGCAAATTCAAAATCCCTCTCGTCATGTGCCGGAACGGCCATGATGGCACCCGTACCATAAGCCGAAAGTACATAATCCGAAACCCAAACGAAAAGCTCTTCATGAGTTACTGGATGAATTGCTACAATACCTTTCAGCTCGATTCCTGTTTTCTCTTTATCATCATTTCTTTCTTCGATAGTTTTTCTATCGGCGTTTTCTACATATTTTTCAACATCCCTCCAATTAGTAATGTGGGGCTGAAATTTATTAATCAATTGATGTTCAGGAGAAAGAACCACATATGTAGAACCAAAAATCGTATCTGGGCGAGTTGTAAAAATTTTCAGTAACTTAAAATTCTCACGATAGCTATCCTGATTCGCTTTTAAAATTTCTAACTCCGCATTTCGATTTGTTCCAGTTGAATGGTTTTTTTCAACTAGCTCATCTAGTACCTTCTCGCTGACAACCGGAAAATCTATCTCCGCGCCCTCACTTCGCCCAATCCAGTTCTCCTGCTGAGTTCGCGCTTGCGGAATGTAATCAACCGTCTTGAGTCCCTCAAGGAGCTTGTCGGCATAATCAGTGATGCGAATCATCCACTGCTCTTTTTCACGCTTTTCAACGGGACCACCACAGCGGTCGCATACGCCGCCGGCCGCCTCTTCGTTGGCGAGACCAATCTTATCTTTCGGGCACCAGTTGATGAACGTCTTCGCCTTGTAAGCTAATCCCTTTTCAAAAAACTTTAAAAACATCCACTGCGTCCACTTGTAGTAGTTCGGGTCGGTCGTGTCTATTTCGCGGCTCCAGTCGAGACCAAAACCCATCGCCTTAAGCTGGCGAGTGAAGTTCTCCGTGTTTTGTTTGGTTGCCACCGCCGGATCAATCCCCATCTTAATGGCGTAGTTCTCGGTCGGAAGCCCGAACGCGTCCCAGCCGATTGGATAGAGCACATTAAAACCCTCCATGCGACGCTTGCGCGTAATGATATCCATCGCGGTCTGCGAACGAACGTGGCCAACGTGCATACCGGCACCGGACGGATAAGGAAACTCAAACATCGCGAAGTACTTTTTCACCCGAGCAGCACCAGCTGCTTTAGGGCGGCTTTCATCCTTCGCCTCGTATATGCCCGATTTCTCCCATTCGAGCTGCCATTTTTTCTCGAATTTCTTTCTGGCTTCGTTATAGTTCATTATCTTGTCGTCTTTTTCATAAGTTGCCTTTCCGATGTACATTATACTCTAATATTAGAGTATAATGTACAGTATTTTTTTATGTGTGAGTTATATATCGATGTGAAAAATATTCTTTGCGTTCGCCTTAATCATCTCCTCTATACGATCATACGAGACGCCGCGGATTTCCGCCATTTTCTGGGCAACCTCAATAACATACGCCGGTTCGTTCCGCTGACCGCGCTTTGATTGCGGCGCGACATAGGGCGCGTCGGTCTCGAGCAGGATGCGGTCGTCAGGAATCATCTTAATCTGCTCATCGTAGTCTCGACTAAAGGTAATTACACCGCCGAAGGTAAAATAAAAGCCGGCTTCTATCATATGTTTCGTCACATGGGGCGAGCCAACGTAGAAGTGTGAAATAGTTTGTAGGTTGTAGTGGGTAGTTTGTAGAAGTTCGAGAAGATCTTCGTACGCATCGTCAGTGCCCTTGCTGGGCCTGCAATGTATCATCAATGGCTTTTGCACCGCTTCGGCTATTTTCGCGTGCTCGATAAAAACTGCCATTTGTTTCGCCTTGGTCTCCGCAACTTGTTTAGAGTCTAAATTTTCGAGTCTATAGTAATCCAACCCGCACTCGCCAATTGCAACCACCTTTGAGTCGCGTGCCATTTTGAGATACTCACTCGCATCAAAATCTTCGCCGCGGCTCACAAAGGCTTTTGCCGCATCTCCGCCTCCCAACTCCTGGCTATCGTGGTATGACTTTTCAGTGTGGGTCGGGTGCAAGCCGACCGTTGCGTAGACCGGCTCATTCTCAAACTCATGCGCGACTTCGATAGCACGCCTGGAGGTGTCTATTTGGGTGCCGACGTTAATGAGACCGACACCAGCCTTAAGAGCTCGATTGATCACCTCTTTATAATCCTTTTCGAAGGCGGCGAAATGAGTGTGCGTGTGGGCGTCAAACATGGCTCAATAATAGCCTATGTCGCTCTCTTTTCAGAGAGGGTTGACAATATCTTGGTATTAATGAATAATATAAATCTTCGAGGTAGAGCGCTGCTCATGCGTGGCGCTCCGTCGGCGAGAGGACCAGACGGAAGCGGTCTTCTCGTATAAAGGCCCGGAAAGGAAAAAGCTGCTCCATCGGAGCGTGCCTAGGATGACCCCCCCTCATCCGCCCCCCTTTCTGGGCCCCTGATGTCTATTTCGAAAGCGCGAGCCGGATCCAACTTGGATCCGGCTCAAGTCATTTTAAGGAGCCTATTTTATTTTCAGAAATTAGGAAATGCGGGGGAAGAGGCCGGTTGCCGGCTTCGAGCAGAGATACTGCTTCTTCTCTTTATCAATAACGATGCA
>Ga0163152_10000367_pt1 | contig 80662 bp, 65 predicted proteins | sample OliLakLV19MP8IB2_FD_148635 | JGI IMG/M metagenome (GOLD analysis project Ga0163152, IMG submission 148635) | Freshwater microbial mat bacterial communities from Lake Vanda, McMurdo Dry Valleys, Antarctica - Oligotrophic Lake LV.19.MP8.IB-2 | ecosystem: Environmental > Aquatic > Freshwater >... | reverse complement strand
CAGCAATATGCGTCGCAGAATGAAAGACAACCGCGGTTTCAACATGATCGAACTCATGGTGGTCGTCGTCATCATCGGCATCCTCGCCGCCATCGCCGTCCCGATCTACAGCAAATACGCCAAAAACTCGCGCGTCACGGAGGCCACCGGCCGCATCGGCGACATCCTGACGGCCGCCAAGTCGTTCGCAATCGAGAACGAATCCGACGGCAGCCCTCTGACCGCCAACTGGCCGGGCACCTGCACCGCCACGAACTTCGTCGGCGAGTGCACCAGCTCCCAGAACTTCACCTATGCCCTCACCGGCTCTGCCGGCGGTACCTTGACGATTACGGCCGTTGGCCGCGCCATGACCCCGATGAGCGGCGTGACCGCAACGTTGACCATCATGGACCCGACCCAGAACGGCATGATCGTCGTCACGGGCCTGTAGTTTCCAAATTCTTGACGGGGCAGGGAGTCCGGATCTCAGGTCCGGACTCCCCGGCTCCCGGGAGGTCCCAACCCATGTCATTCCGACCTGCCCGCTTTCCCAGGCTCAGGTGGCGCCCATTTTCCGATCAGCGGGGTCTTTCGCTGCTGGAAGTCATGATTGCCGCGCTGATCCTCCTCTTCGTGCTCCTGTCGATGGTGTCCGGTTATATGCTCGGCCGGGTCAACCTCGACCGCGAAGAGGTGAAGCGGCGGGCCATCGGCCTGGCCCAGGACCGCCTGGAAACCATTCGTGCCCGCTCCATTGCCAGCCTGGCTGCCTGGGATTTGGTGGTCAAGGCGCGCATCGATACGACGTATACTCTGGATGGGACGACTTTTACGCTGACATCCACCGTGGATGATTCGCTGCCAAACACTCAGTTCACGAAGCCGGTACGGAAGATCGTGACCGTCGACGTCGGCTGGACCGTTGTCAAGAGGGTCGGCACCGCCGCCCGCAGCATCCGTTCCTCGACGGTGATGTCCAAGGACATCACCCCGAACCAATGAGGTCCGCCATGACACCCAAAGGCGTCACGTCCGCGCTCCGGTCCCAGCGGGGCCACACCATGATCGAGTTGATGGTGTCGGCGTTCATCTCCACGGTTTTCATCATGGCGGCGGGCACGGCCTACCTTGTCAACCAGAACGCCTATCGACGCAACACCGAAAAGCTCCGCCTGCAACAAACAGCCACGCTGGCTATTGAGGAAATGCAGAAAAAGATTCGCAGCGGGGCGCGGGCCGCGACCCCTACGCCCAGTCGGATCACGGTGTTTGATCAGGCCGGCGTGGAGATCACCCGCTTTCGCCTGGCCAACAGCGGCCTGAACGTCAAGTTATTCGAACAGAATGCTGTTTTGGCACAGCAGGAATTGATCACGCTCACTTTCGTGCCAAACGTTGATACGACATCCGTGGTCATTACACTGACCCTGGAAGACAATTTCAAGAATCGTGTGACCATGAGGGCTTCCGCGGCACTGCGCAATCATCCGAATTTGCGCAACATCGATTCATGACGAGGAACGCGGACCGTCGACGGCAAGGGGGAGACACTCCAATGACAACCAGCGACCCGACACCCCGGACGAACGCCCAAATCGGGGCACCGGACAATCAGCGCGGCATGGCCATGATCACCGTCCTGATTTTTTCACTCGTCTTCATCATCGGCATGCTGGCCTTTTTCACCGTGGCCGGCTACGAAGCCAACCAGGCGGAAGTCCGTGAGCACACCACCCGGGCGTTCTTTCTGGCCGATGGGGCCATCGAGCGGGCCAAGGCGGAGTTGCTTCGTGACGGCCGCTGGGACGACGGCTACGCCTGGACCAACGCGGATGGCGGCCGGTACAAACTCACCGTGAGCAACACCACCTGGCAGGGTCAGCCGGCTTCACGGTTCTATGCGGAATCCGTCTTCGGCCGCAGCAAGCGCGATGTCGAGGTCTTTGCCGACATTTCCCCGCCTGGATTTGGAATTGCCATTCTGGCCCTTGGCAGCATTACCACCCGAGGCAATGTTTCGCTCGTCGGACATGCTCATGCCAATGGGGACATGGACGGCAATCATTTCGTCCCAGGATCTGGCACCTTTGACGGCGAGTACGTGCTCACCCCACCGCCCGCCTTCACCGAACCGGATTCATTTCCAGGGGCTACCTACTATTTCGTTACCGCTGAGCGGGTCCCCTCGAAGACGTTATTCGTGAAGGATCGAAATGGCGACACGCTCGCCAGCTTTCCCTTCGGGACAAGTCCGCATTCGGAGATCACCTGGGATATCAACAATGCGAATGTTCTGACCTTCGACTACAAGCTGAACGGGCCCGGCCCGCATGCACTGGATGATTCACTCGGTGTGTTCATTCGACAGGGGGCCGACTCGGCTGTCGTCATCAATTTCGGCCAGGGAACACCCACCAAACACGTGGCGACCAATCTGATCGTTCAGGCATCGGGCAATGTGGCTGCCACCATCAAGCCGACCATCATCAACGCCCGCTTCACCGGCACGACCAACGAGGATCGACTGAACAAGGGCTTCTGGGTGGGCGGCGAGATAGACCTCAAAACGGCGACCACATTTGCCCCGCGACTCTGCGTTTCGGGCATCTTCAAGAGGTTGGACAAGACCACGGCACAGGCTGCCATCGGGACTCCATCCAGACCGTGCCTCACCTATATCATGGGCGACGTTGACTGGTCTGCGGGCCAGTTTACCATGTACGGCACGCTGATCGCTCTCGGCAACATGCTTTTCGGGGGCGGCACCAATCTCAACTACGACAGCGGGTTCATTTCGTGCCTTCCCCCCTCTTTCAGGGATAATTGGCCGGCCGGCACTTCGGGTTCGATGAAGGTCTTGGAGTGGCGCGAGCCGCCACCGATACCGATTTCCTGATTGGCACAAGGGCAGGGAGGGTTGTTGTTCGATTCGCGTGAGTCGATTACTGGAATAGATCTTGGCGCGGCCGGCGTCAAGTTGGCGCGCGCACGCGCGGGTAAGGGAATCCGGCGCCTGTTGAACGTCGGCCTGGCCGACTTCCCCTCCGAAGGTGCCGGTAGCTGGGCCGAAAAGGCGGGCATTGCCCTTCGCGGACTTCTGGCCGACCAGGGGCTCAAGCCCCGGGATCTGGGGCGGGTGCTGGTTGCCGTTTCGGGACCCTCGGTGCATCTTCGGCAGGTCGAGATGCCGGTCCTTTCAGAAACCGAACTCCGGTCAAGCCTTCGCTATGAGGCCCGTCAGCACCTGCCGCTCGAGAACCTGGGCGAGGCGGCTCTCGATTGCCAGGTCATCGAGGGGATGGCAAGGGAAGAGGGGTCCAAGCAGTCCGTCCTCATGGTCGGAGCCCCGGATTCGCTGGTGCAAAGCCGAATTCAGGTGCTGAACGGCGCCGGCATTGATCCCGAGGTCGTCGACGTGGCACCGCTGGCCCTCTTGAACGCCCTCGAAGGCTCGGATCCCGAAGCCATGGTTCCGGGGCGGACGGTGGCCATCGCGGATCTGGGGCACTCCGCTTCCACACTGGTGTTCAACCGACGGGGTGGCGCGGTTTACAGCCGCAGCGTGGCCGCCATCGACAATGGAAACAGCGGCGGCAAGGAACTGGCGCAGGCCTTCCGGGAGACGGCGCAGTTCTACGCCCAGATGAATGAGCGTCGGACGATCGATCAGCTTTATCTCACCGGCGGGGGCGCCCTGATCGAGGATTTGTCGGTCGCTCTGGCCGATCGCCTCAAACTCCCGGTGGCAGTTCTGGATGCCACCCGCCGTCTGGCCTATTCTCCCGGGCGGGGTCAGAAACTGGAGGAGGCCGAATTGTCGGCACAGGCACCTCGCCTGGCCGTGGCGCTCGGGCTGCTCTTCTGGGGAGACGGTGGTGTATAGAATCAATCTCTATCCGGCCGGGCTGACAAAGCGAGCCCACCAGTCGGAATCCATTCGCAGTACGGCCCTGCTGGCATTGCTTGGTGGAGTCAATGTCCTGATTCTTGGCTTCTTTTTTCTCACGGCCATGACGGTCAAGGGGCAGGCCGACGTTCTGAACGAGCGAACTGCGGCACTCGAATCCCGGCTCTCGAATCCAGGCGATGCCGCATTGCGCGCCGTCACCAACCAGGCGCGGGCTCTACTTGAACGGCGCTCCTCCCGTACCGTTTGGACGCCGGCCTTGAACGAACTGCGCAACAATCTACCTCAGGAGTTGGTTCTGGAGCGGCTGGAGGTTTCCACTTCGAAGAACGAGGATGTGTTCTCTGGTATGCAGCTCTATGGTCGGCTCCGTTCCGGAAAGAACGTCCAACCGGTCATGACCTGCCTCGACCGGCTGGCCGCCAGCCCGGCGTTCCGAGCCTATTTCGAACGCGGCAAACTGGATCGGGTCGACAATTCGCAGGATGTTGCCCGATTCGTCATCGCATGCCCACTGCTCCGGCCCTCAGAGTCCGATTCCAGCGAGGGGGCGAGCGGCGGTTGACAACCCGTGGGCGGATGGGTGGACAAGGCATTCTCCTGATCGTGGCCGCGCTGAGTGTGGCGGGCCTCGTCGGGATCGAGTTCGGCTTCTATCGGCCGCAGCGCGCCCGCTTGAAGGCGGCTGAGGCCAGACTGACTAGTGTCCAGATGCAGGTGGACGCTACGGAGCGGCGTCGCCGGGGCGATGCTCGCATTCTGGAAGCGCTGGGGGTCGCGGACGATCCGCAGGCTCTCCGGCGATTCATGGGAACGGAGAGTGGGTTGATCTATCTGAATCGGACCATCGATGCCTCCCGCTTGACCCGGGTTGATTTTCGGACCGAGCCGGTCAGCATCGACGGACCCTTTACCATCGAACGATTCTTCATCACCGTCGAGGGGTCGGGGCTTCGCCTCCTGGACTTCATCCGCACCATCGAATCGAGCCCGCGCCTGGCGCGTTTCGACCAGATCCGAATGGACCCGGTGGACGACTCCGGCTCGCTGGCCATGCGGGCCCGGGTGTCGATCTATTCACTGACCGATGGGTCCGGAGGATCACCATGAGCGCCCGTCTCGGATGGTGGGTCATGATCGCGGTCATGACTCTTTTGGCTGGGCGGATGGTCCTCGCGGCGCGCTCGGCCGCGATCAGCAACTTCAGGGAATCGAAGAATGCGGCACGGGTCGGCAGTGACCCGCTCTTGACGGCCGTGGACCGACAGGACAGTCTGCTGACGGTGGCCAGTCTTTCCTCGCGCGATCCGTTTCGCGCCTGGACGCCGTCGGGGCCGGTGAGTGCCCCGCGGACCAGCACGGCGGCCTCGGTGCCGGCGCCCGTTGTTCCCCCGAGGATCGCGGTTCTGATGGACACCGGGTCGAGCGTCATCATTGAGATTGAGGTGAATGGCGAGACATCGCCACGGTTGCCGGTTGGCGGTTCGTTTCGCGGCTGGACGATCGCCGGCGTTTCGGAGTCGAGCGTCACGTTCATTAAGGACGGGAAAAGGTTTACAGTCCCCAGGCCCTAGGTGCTCGCGGATCAGGGGGTTCGCGGCTCTGTTGGCTTCTGAATTCATACGAGAGGAGATTTCCAGGTGAAGGGATTGCAAGGGTGGAAGATCACGGTCCGCTGGGCGGCGCTGGCCTTGGTCCTGACGGTCGTCACGGTCGTCGGCGCCAGTCCGTCCGGCGCGCAGGGCACGCCGTCCACGCAGGAGCTCCTCATTTCCCTGGATGCCGATTCGAGCCAGGTGAACAGCCTGCTCCAGATCCTGGCGGAACGGAGTCATCTCAACATCGTCACCTCGCCCGACGTCCAGCGGCGACGCATCTCAATCCATCTCAAGAACACGCCATTCGACGAGGCCCTGAACATCGTCGTACGCGCCGCGGGCCTCGGCTACGAGCGGATCGGCAACTCGATCCTCGTCGGCGACCCGCAGAAACTGGCCACGCTGACCGGCCTTACATCCCGCGTGTACACGCTGCAGTACGGCAATGCTCTTGAGGTTCAGAAAAGTCTGACCTCGGTCATCGACGGACTTAACGCTTATGCCAGCGGCAATCAAGTGGTTGCCCGCGGCACGCCCAGCCAGCTCGACCAGGTGGAGCAGCTCCTGGCCCAGCTCGACAAGAAACCACGCCAGGTGGTGATCGAAGCGCGTCTCATCGAGGTCAACACCAACGACCTGAGCGAACTCGGCGTCCAGTGGGACAGAATTGTCAAATGGACGGAGATTTTCACCGAGGGCGATCCGGGTTCCTCGACCAATGATGCGCTTCCCACCCAGACCGACTACATCAAGATCGACAAGGGCGATGACTGGTTTCGCCAGCGCAGCGCCTACCAGGTGGCCATCGACTTTCTGATTACCACCGGTCGGGGCAAGCTGCTGGCCAACAGCCGGATCACAACCGCCGAGAACCACGCCGCGGACATTTTTGTCGGACAGACGATTCGCGTCGTCACAAACATTCTCATCTCCTCTGGCGGTGTTGGAACGACGCAGACCCAGATCGAGGAGATCGAGGTTGGTGTCAAGCTGGAGGCCACGCCCCGGATTGCCGCCGACGGCACGGTCACCATCCTCATCGCCCCCGAGGTGTCCAACATCGTTGCGCTCGACGCGGATACGGGCCTGCCGACCACCTCCACCCGTCGGGCCAACAGCCTGGTTCGGGTGATGAGCGGCGAAAAGATCATCATGGGTGGCCTCCTCAAGGAGGAGAGCCGCGAAATCGTGCAGAAGGTGCCGCTCCTGGGCGACATTCCGCTGATCGGTGCCCTCTTTCGGCACAAGATCGGCCGTGTTGAAAAAACCGATCTTGTCATCGAGATCACGCCGACGATTCTCGAAGGGAACTGAGGCAGCCGATGGCGGTTTCGATTCTCGAAATCCTGAAGGAGGCGGTGGCCGAGCAGGCCTCCGACATCCTCATCACGGCCGGATCGCCGGTCACCTTCCATGTCTTCGGTCAGCTCATTCCATATGACGCGGACTGGGTCCTGTCGGGCACCGAGACGCAGGACCTGATCTACCAGTTCATGACCATGGAGCAGCGGAAGGTCTTCGAGAACGAGCGGGATATCGACCTGGCCTATCATATTCAGGGGCTGGCCCGATTCCGCGTCGCGGTGTTCCAGCAGAGGGGAACACTGGCTGCCGTTCTTCGCCTGGTTCCGCTGCGCGTGCCTCACTATTCCGAAATCGGCGTGGCCGAGCGGGTCATTCTGGAGATGGCCAACATTCCCAACGGCCTGATCCTGATCACCGGGCCTACCGGGGCGGGCAAGTCGACGACCATCGCCTCGTACATCGAGTTTCTGAATACCGAGGGCGGCACCCCCAAGCACATCATCTCGATCGAGGATCCGATCGAGTTCCTCTTCACGCCAAAGACCTGCATCATCGATCAGCGGGAAATCGGCTACGATGTGAAGGACTACGTCCGGGGCCTGCGGGCCGCGCTGCGCCAGATGCCGCATGTCATCTTCGTCGGCGAAATGCGCGATCGGGAAACGATCGAGGTGGCATTGACCGCCGCGGAGACGGGCAACATCGTCATCAGCACGCTGTCGACGCAGTCCGCCGCCAAGACCATCAACCGCATCATCGACATCTTTCCGGTGGAGCACCAATCCGAAATTCGCACCCGCCTGGCATTGACGCTCAAGGTCGTCATCAGCCAGGTATTGATGCGACGGATTGATCAGCCCGGCCGGGTGGCGGCGCGCGAGATGATGTTTGTCAACAATGCCGTATCGAACCTGATCCGGGAGGGAAAGGTTCACCAGATCAACAATGCCATCGCCACCGGAGCCAGGGAAGGCATGGTACTGATGGATGATTCGATCCTCGACCTGGCCAGCCGCGGGATCGTGTCCTACGCCAGCGCGGTCATTCGCATGACCGACGCGGAGAAGCTGGCCAAGCTGAAAGCGCGTCCATAACTGGGCGGGGGCGCGCATTGACAAGGACGGTGTGTCATGCAGTTTGTTGACCGGATGTCCCGGAATCGCAAGCTCGACCGGCTCATAGAGCAGTGGGTCGAGTATCGCGATACGGTCAGCCGCCTGGGCGGTCAGGCCGGCGTTACGCCCGAACAGGAACGTCAGTTCCTGACTCTCAAGGCTTCCCTTTCCGGGTTCCTGCCGATGCTGCAGGAAGGCGTGAACCAGGGGAGCCTGAACACCGAAGCTCAGGCCAATGTCCGCGGCATGACCGATCTCATGAACGGTCAGCTCAGCCTGTCCGGCTACACGCCCGGCGATGACTTTCTCAACCGTTGGCACACCCATTACCTGTATCTGAACAAGTACAAGGGGATTTCCCAGAACGCCCGGCCGGCCCGCGGCATGGCCGGTTCGACGGCCCCCTCCAGCATGCCGGGCGACCACTATTACCGGGGCGGCTTCGCCCACCGCTACATCCGCCCAATCTTCAACAACTGGCTGACCCGATTCGTGGTTCGCATGGCCGTCGTGGCCGGCATCGTGATCCTGGTGGCCAAGGTCCTGAACGTCGATCTGCGCCAGGCCCCCGAGTGGGGTCGCCAGGTATCCAACGACTGGTGGGGCCCCGGCGACGGGACGCCGGCCGGCACCTCGGGAGGCCCGCTCAACGCGCCGAAGACCACGACCAACTCAGTCGGTAAATCAACACGGACCCACCAGGACGCCATGGACTCCGCCATTCAAGGCAAAGCCGGCGGCTCCGGCCCCATCGCCGCCAGGAAGCCAGGCACTCGGCCCATCACCAGCGACCGCTCCATCCGCATCAACGCCGGCGAGCGCAGCGGCAAGTACTCCCCGGACGGCAGCGACGTCTTCACTCCGCCCCAAACCCCCGGTGTGATCAACGATGCCGGCGCCGCCATCAACCGCCTCATCCCCCGCCCGGTAAAGAACTTCCTGAGCCCCGTCACGCAGAAGTACGGGGTGGAGGTAACCGTGGCGATGGTGGGCATCGGGCTCCTGCTGCTGGCTTACATGATTTTTGGACGGGCGCGGTAGGGTAGTAGTCCTGATGGGATCCGCAGTCGGATCTTGTGTGGGCTAATTCTTCTTGCGGTCACCACCGGCATTGTTATAACATTTGTATAACCGGAGGTGATCATGGTGGAACTCAAGGTCAGAAAGCTCGGCAACTCGCTTGGCGTCACCTTGCCAGCTCAGGCCGCCCAAGTACTCGGCGTTAAGGAAGGCGACAAGCTTTACCTGACAGAGACTCCGGAAGGCTATCGCCTCACGCCGTACGATCCGGAGTTCGAGGCCACGATGAAGGCGGCCGAAGATTTCATGAAGCGCTACCGCAACGCCCTGCGTGAACTGGCGAAGTGAAACGTCAGCCACGGTGGCTGAGCAAGTCGGCAGTCCTGGCCATGCACGATGCTTTGCTCGCCGAACATGGAGGAGCCGCCGGCCTGCGCGATGACGGACTCCTCGAATCGGCCCTGGCAAATCCCCGCAATCGAGAAGCCTACGCCAACGCCGACCTCTTCGATCTCGCCGCCGCCTATGCACACGCCCTGATCCGTAACCATCCGTTCCATGATGGAAACAAACGGCTGGCTCTTGTCGCCGCAGGCGTTTTCCTGGAAATCAATGGCGCAAGTTTGGAAACTTCCGAGTCCGACGCCGTGGCCGCGACGCTGGCGCTTGCCACTCGGAAGCTGGATCAGGCCGAATTTGCCGCGTGGCTTCGGTTGTCATCCCGGAAGCGACCGTAAGCTCCAACGTCAAGCAACACCAGGCAGATCCAGTCCCGGCAGGGTCTCCTGATCGACATTGGGGTCGGCGAATGGATCCCGGATTGTCACACGCGCTTCCCGGAGCGCCTTTCGGAGTTCGACCAGCCGCGTTGAGCCGACGTAGAATCTGCCTCGCTTTTCGCCATGAGCCTCGAGGAGCCCGGCCCTGGCGAGGGCCGTGAGATCGCGACTGGCTGAATTCTGCGTCAGGTCGCTCTGTGCCCGGTAACCGGTTGTCCGAACGCGGTAGCCCATGGCCGCGTCCGCCAGGGCCGGAATCATGCGGTCGGGCAGCCGTCGCTTCTGGCACTCCTCGGCCAGGCGATCCCACAGACGATTCAACTCACGCGTTCGGCGCAGCAGCGTGACGGCCTGCCGGTAATGCGCGGTCAGGCAAAACCGAATCCAGACTCTTGCGTCGCGTTCCGGATTCCACTTTCCCTGGCCGGCGAGGGCCAGCGCCCGGTAGTAATCAGCCGTGTTTCGGCCGAGATACTCTTCGATGCTGCAGAACTGGGGAGCCAGGATTCCCTCGCGGGCCAGGATCAGCGTCTGCAGCACCCGGGCCATCCGTCCGTTTCCACCCTTGAACGGATGGATCATGGCCAGATTGAGGTGCGCCATGGCCGCCCGGATCATGACCGGTGAATCATCAGTCTGAATAGTGCCGACCAATTCCGACATCAGACCGGGCACGACATCGGACGACGGCCCCTCGTAGACGACATCGCCGCTCCTTTCGTCCACGACCAGCCCCGGCCCCGGCCTCCATCGTCCGGTATACCTGGTCAGCTCGTGCTTCATCATCATGAAGTGCAGACTGCGAATCAGTTCCGGGGAGATGGTGAAGAACGGGTCATCGGCCAGTTGCAGCACGTAGGTCATGGCATCCCGATAGCCGGCGATGGCGAGTACTATTTCGTCGGACGCCTCCATGGCCGGCTCGCCGTCATCGACCGCCAGCACGTCATCCATGGTTGCCAGGATCCCCTCGATACTGTTCGACCCCTGGACCGCCCTGGCCAGCATGACTCGTCGAAGAGCCCCGGTCCAAACCCTGGCCTGCGTCGCATAGCCCAGGTTCTGCCGCAACGCATCGACCTGGTCGTGGATGCGCCGCTCTCCGGGGGAGACTGTGGGTGCCTTGAAGATCATGATAAAATGTTCATTAATAATTGACCAGTTGTCAATTATTAATATGCAGATTTATTGAAAATCAGATAAGTTGATATACATGAATGTGTTAAGAGTCGTGATAAGTGCAGCCATCATTCAGTTGCCTGACACAGCTCCGTCCTGGCTCACTGGGTGTCGCATGAAAAGCTGAGCCCCGCCGCTTTGCTTTTTATTGACATCTATTGGCATCGCGCTCACCCTCTTCTTGACAGGAGGGGAACCAGTTGCCGAGCATGAATATTTCAATTCCCGAGCCGTTGCGCCGCTGGGTGGAATCCCAGGTCAAACTTGGCAAGTACGGCAACACGAGTGAATACATCCGTGACCTGATCCGGCAGGATCAGAAAATGCGGACCCAGGAGCAACTTGAGGAACTGCTGCTCGAGGGCCTGAAGGGCCCAAGCTCCGTGATGACCCGAAACGACTGGGACAGGATACGCGCCGAGGTGACCCGCCGCCTGACGCACGAGAAAGTTGTCAATGGCGGGAAGAAGAGCAAGAAAGACAGCCAAGGCTGAAGCTGACCTCAGTCAGATCGCCACTCACCTGGCGATCGAGTCTGGCACGATCGTGCTTGCGGAAAGGTTTCTCGACTGCGCCGAGATCGCGCTCGACACACTTCTTTACTTTCCTCAAGTCGGTCACTCAACCGCCTGGAGAAACTCGGCCCTCAAGAACGTAAGAAGTTGGCCGGTCCCACACTTCCCGACATACCTCATCTTCTACAAGACGACCCCCGGCGGGATTCTTGTACTCCGAGTCTTGCACGGCGGTCGTGATATTCGACGCCACCTTTGACGAAGTCGTTGTCGGTCAAGGTCATCAATGATTTTGAGGGTCCGAGTAATCGACCGCTTGCCGATTGGGAGCGCCCCTCCCGCCGTTTGTCGTCCGGAACCACCATGCTATGCTGTCCGCCGCTCAAAATGTTACGGGCGCGACTTGTTGTAGCTGCAAAACGATGCCGGCATGAACGTTAGAACTGGGCTACCCCGGGTGAATCTGGAGGCTTCCTCATGGCAATCAAGAAAGTTGGCGTCCTCGGCTGCGGCCTGATGGGTGCGGGCATCGCTCAGATCGCGGCCCAGTCCGGTTACGACACCCTGGTCCGTGAGGTCGATGCCGCCTTCATCGACAAGGGATTCGGCCGCATCCGCGGAATGCTGGCGAAGGGGGTCGAGAAGGGGAAGGTCCAGCAGGCGGACATGGATGCCACGATGGGGCGACTCAAGGGAACCACGAAGCTTGAAGACCTGGCGGACTGCGACATTGTCATTGAAGCCATCATCGAGAATCTGGATCTGAAGCGGGAGACGTTCCAGACGCTGAACAAGGTTTGCGGGCCGGACACGTTGTTCGCCTCGAACACCTCCAGCCTGTCGATCACGGAGATGGGGGCGGTGTCGGGGCGGCCGGATCGATTCCTGGGACTGCACTTCTTCAATCCGGTGCCGCTCATGAAGCTGGTGGAAGTCGTTCGCGGCCTCAATACCTCGAATGACACCATGGAGCAGGGACTCTCCTTTGCGAAGTCGCTGGGGAAGGCGCCGATCGTGGCGAAGGACAGTCCGGGGTTTGTCGTCAATCTATTGTTGGTGCCATATCTATTGGGCGCGATTCGCGCCGTGGAGATGGGAATTGCCACGGTGCCGGACATCGACCAGGGGATGGTGCTGGGGTGCGGGCACCCGATGGGACCGTTGACGTTGCTCGACTTTGTCGGGCTCGATACCACCTACTACATCGCGAACATCATGTTCGATGAGTTCAAGAGTTCGGAGTATGCGGCGCCCACGCTGCTCAAGCGGATGGTGTTGGCGGGCTACCATGGCCGAAAGTCGGGCAAGGGGTTCTACGACTACAGCTCCGATCCGCCGAAGCCGACGGCCGGGCTGGTGATGGGGGCCTGATCTCATGTCTTTTGAACTGATCACATACGAGGTCAAGGGACGGATCGGCCTCATCACCCTGAACCGACCCAAGGTATTGAACGCTCTGAACGGGGCGTTGATGGAAGAGATACATCGCGCGTTCGGTGAGGTGAAGTGCAATCCCGAGGTCGGGGGCGTCATCATCACCGGATCGGGCGAAAAGGCGTTCTGCGCAGGGGCCGATATCGACGAGCTGCGGCGCAACTCGCCGGTTGCGGGCGTCCAGACGGCGTTGCGCGGGCAGGCGATTCTGCGTGACATCGAACTGTGCGGAAAGCCGGTCATCGCGGCCATCAACGGGCACTGCTACGGCGGTGGTTGCGAGCTGGCGATGGCCTGCACGCTGCGGATCGCCAGCGACAACGCGAAGATGGGCCAGCCGGAGGTGAACCTCGGAATCATCCCCGGGTACGGCGGCACGCAGCGGTTGCCGCGGCTGGTCGGTAAGGGGATCGCGCTCGAGCTGATCATCACCGGGCGGGCGATAACGGCCGAGGAAGCGCATCGCCTGGGGCTCGTGAACAAGGTGGTGCCGCAGCCGGAGCTGATGGCCGCGGCCGAAGAAATGTTGAACACCATCATGGCCAAGGGGCCCATCGCGGTGCGGCTCTGCATCGAAGCGGTGCATCGCGGCATGGACATGGACCTGGACAACGGACTTAATCTGGAGGCGCAGCTCTTCGGCGTCGTGGCCTCCACCGTCGACATGAAGGAAGGGCTCAATGCCTTCCTCGAAAAGCGTCCGGCGGCCTTCAGGAACGAGTGAGGATACAATGAGCACCAACGTATTCCTGGTGGCCGGCGCCCGGACACCCATGTGCGAATATGAATCGGGTCGGCGCGGCGACGGCAAGCCCGGCGGACTTTTCGCCGGCCTGTCGGCCCTGGAGCTGGGGGCACTGGCCGCGAAGGAGGCGCTGAAGCGCTCCGGAATTTCGCCGGCCGAGATCGATCAGGCCATCTTCGGCAATGCGCTCCAGACCTCGAACGATGCCATTTATGGTGCCCGCCACGTGGCACTCAAGGCCGGGGTACCGTTTCATGTTCCGGCGCTCACGGTGAACCGAATCTGCGGCTCCGGCATCCAGTCGATCGTTTCGGCCGCGGAGCAGATTCAGCTTGGCCGCGCGAAGACGGTGCTGGCTGGCGGCATGGAGAACATGAGCCAGGCGCCCCATGTCCTGCATGGTCTGCGTGGTGGCCTGCGCCTCGGACAGGGGAAGCTGGACGACCTGCTGATGGCTGCCCTGCTCGATCCCTACTGCGGTTTTTTCATGGCGCAGACGGCCGAGAACATTGCGAAGAAAATGGAAATCAGCCGGCAGGACCAGGATGAGTATGCCGTTCGCAGCCAGAAGGCGGCTGAAGCGGCCTTTCAGAAGGGTCTGTTCAAGGATGAGATTGTTCCCGTTGAGGTGAAACAGGGGCGCAACACCATTCTCGTGGATCAGGACGACCATATGCGGTTCGACACGACGATGGAGGATCTGGCCAGGCTGCCCGCGGCGTTCAGCAAGGACGGCTCTGTAACCGCCGGCAACGCCAGCGGAATCGTGGACGGCGGTGCGGCGGTGGTCCTTGCCTCCGAGGAGGCCGTGCATGCCAGGGGCTTGAAGCCGTTGGCGCGGATCGTCAACTGGTCGTTCGTCGGTGTCGAGCCGGATGTCATGGGACTTGGGCCGGTGCCAGCCATTCAGGATTTGCTGATGCGGGAAAAATTGAAGCTGAGTGACATCGACCTGTTCGAGATCAATGAGGCGTTCGCCGCTCAATACCTGGGAGTCGAGCGAGCCCTTGGCCTCGATCGAGACAAAGTCAACGTTAACGGCGGCGCCATTGCCTTGGGCCATCCCCTCGGCGCCACCGGCACCCGGATCACGCTGACCCTGGCGCTGGAGCTGGGCCGGCGTGGCGGCACGTACGGCATCTCGTCGGCTTGTGTCGGTGGCGGACAGGGTATCGCCCTGCTGATCGCGCGGGTCTGATCCGGAATACCGTGTTGAGACACCAATGGGTCATCCCGCCCGGTCTCGATCGAACTTGGATTCCGGTCGGTTCCACGCTGCTGCTTTGGTAAGATCAAGGCGATTTGGTGGCGTGTCCTGTGGGTTTTCGACCACATCCAGGAGCCCTCGGACCGGAGCCCCGCATCCATTAGTCAGCAACAGCCAATCGTCCACCTTCCGCCTAACGAGGTCCCGCATGCAACGAATGGCTAAATTGTCCGCCGGAATCCTGGTTCTTGCCATTGCCGCGGCGCCGCGCCCGGCACTGGCCGTCGATTCGTTTTTCGACATCTTCACCGAAATACCGTATGCCGGTCCGCCGTATCCCGCCTCATCGGTGGTCACACTCGTCGGCACCAATTTCGGCGGCTCGTTCCAGGCCACCCAGCGGGTCGACATCGCCATTGCCGACATGGACCTGGATGGATATCCGGATGCCCGGTGCCACGGGCAGGGGCACGGTTCCGAAGGCGGCCTTCCCCCCGCGATCGACTCATTTTTCGACATCTTCATTGATGAGGACCTGGCCGTTCCGGCCAATGGAAGGGCGGTCGTCAAGTTTGTCATCCGATCCACCAACGAACAGCTCTCCCCGCCGGGCCACCTCCTTCCGGTCAATCCTGCCGCCCCGCCCGGCTCCATCGACTCCTTCTTCGACATCTTCGTCGACGACTCGTTCTTCGACATTACCTATCGCGTGGCCGATCCGAGCGGCGATCACACCTATCACTCCCGCGGCGAATCACCGGGCGGCCGGATGTCGTTCTTCGACGTGTTCGTCGAGCTGCCGCTCGATCCCGACTCGGACGACGACGGCTACATCGACAGCTTCTTCGACGTCTTCGTCGACTTTCGGGTGTCGGCAAGTCACCCCTGCCCCTGCCCGACCGACATTTGCCTCAGGACTAACGGAACCTTCAAGGAGAACCCGGTGCCGGTTGTCGGCGCCACCTGGACGAACATCAAGAACCTCCTGCGTTGAGCCGTCGGGCGATCCCGGATCGCCCCCCGGCAGCCACAATATTCGAGGGCCCACCGTCGAAATGGCGGTGGGCCTTTTTTGGTGATCCGGATCGGGCCGGAATAGCGGGGTGAACGGCGCTCTGGTAGGCTCCGGCGCCTTTACGACATGACCCCAATTCGCGGAGACTGAAAGTCATGACGGAACCCCCGACCTATCGCATCGCCATCTTTCCCGGTGACGGCATCGGCCCCGAAGTCGTGGCCGAGGGGCTCAAGGTGCTCGATGCAGCGGAAAAGCGGTTCGGATTCCAAACGGAGCGGAAGAGTTTCCCCTGGAGCGGGGCCCACTGGCTGGCCACGAAGGAACTCATGCCGGACAGCGTTCTGGACGAGGTCCGGACATTTGATGCCGTGCTGCTGGGTGCGGTGGGACATCCGGGGGCACCGCCCGGGCTGGTCGAGCGGGCCGTGGTTGGTGGATTGCGGTGGGGGCTCGATCTCTACGCCAATGTCCGGCCGGTGCGGCTGTATCACGAGCGCCTGACGCCGCTGAAGGGGAAGCTGCCCGCGGATATCGATTTCATTGTGGTCCGGGAAAACACCGAAGACCTGTACGTGGGCCTCGGGGGATTCTTCAAGAAGGGGACGCCCGACGAGGTGGCCACCGGCGAGATGATCGTGACCCGCAAGGGAACGGAGCGGGTGATTCGCTACGCCTTTGAGCTGGCCAGGAGCCGGCCACGGAAGAAGCTCACCCTGGTCGACAAGGCCAACGCCGTCATGGCGCACGACCTCTGGCGACGAACGTTTCGCGAGGTGGCCCTCGAGTACCCCGATGTGGCCACTGATGCCCTGTACGTTGATGCCGCGGCCATGTTCATGGTTCAAGCCCCGGAGCGGTTCGATGTGATGGTCACGACCAACATGTTCGGCGATATCCTGACCGACTTGGGGGCCATGCTCCAGGGCGGGATGGGGTCCGCAGCCAGCGCCAATATTCACCCGGGACGGGTCAGCCTGTTCGAACCGATCCACGGTTCCGCGCCCGACATCGCGGGCACCGGAACGGCCAACCCGACGGCCACCGTTCTGGCGGTCGGAATGATGCTCGACTTCCTGGGGCAGGCGGCTGCCGGCGCCCTGATCGAAGAGACGGTTCGGGGGGTCTTGACCGATGGTCGATTGCCGGGGTTGGATGCCCGAACGGGCCTTTCGACTACCGAGATCGGGGACCTGCTGGCCGGTGAAATCGTCGGGGGGCGGCCAATTTCCTGATTTTATCTAAATCAAAGTTGTATATAGAGTTAACAGATAAGGCCGGTATGCTATACTCCGCCCGCTTTCGCCGGCCGTCATCGACATAGGAGCCTTTCACCAGCGAGAGTGGCGGAACTGGCAGACGCGCCGGATTTAGGATCCGGTGGGCAACCATGGGGGTTCGAGTCCCCCCTCTCGCACCAGATGTCCGCTCGACATCTCCAATACAGGAAGCCGAGGTTGTCCGTTGGTCAAGGTAAACGTCATCGAAGAGCCCCAGCTCAAGCGTGTACTGGAAATCGAAATTCCCGCCGATGAGGTGGATGGTGGCCTCCGCGAAGTGGTGGAGGAGTATCGCCGCCAGGTGATTCTTCCGGGCTTCCGCAAGGGGAAGGCCCCGCTGGATATGGTCAAGGCGCAGATGGCCGACAGCCTGGAATCCGAATACCTGCGCAAGGCGCTGCCGAAGGCCTACATGGAGGCCCTTACCGAATCGGGCCTTGAGCCGGCTGCTGAACCTGAAATAAAGGAACTGAAATTCAAACAGGGTGAGCCGCTCAAGTTCAATGCTCACATCGAGGTCTGGCCGAAGTTTGAACTGACCGGCTACCAGGGCCTTCAGATGGTGCGCGAGGAGCAGGAAATCACCGACGAGGAAATAACCGCCGAAATGGAGCAGTTTCGGAATGCGCAGGCCACCTGGCCGGGCGTTGACCGCCCCGCACAGGGGGGAGACCGGGTGGCGCTCGATTACTGGATCCTGGACGCGGAAGGGAACCGGGGCGAGGCTCAGTCCGGCGTCATCGAGATCGGCGCAGACGACACGCCCGAGCCGTTCAACCAGGCCCTGATGGGGGCCTCGAAGGGTGAATCAAGGCGGATGGTACTGCCGGCCGCGGCTCACAACACCGAGGAAGGGGTTCACGAGCATCCAGAACAAACCTTCGACATTGTATTGACCGAGGTGCGTGAAAAGACCGCCCCGCCCCTGGACGACGGCTTTGCGAAGCAGGCGCTGGGCAGTGAGAACGCCGATCTCGAGGCCTTGAAGGCCAGGGTTCGTCTCTCACTGGAAAGCCGGCAGATGATGAAGAGCCGCGATCGCCTCGAAGAGACCCTTTTTGACGAGCTGATCACCCGGAACCCCTTCGAGGTGCCGGGGTCGATTGTGACCTCGGCCCTCTCCGATGTGGTTGCTTCGGCGAAGCGGGAGCGGGGTGGCGAGGAGGTGCCGGCCGAGGAGGAGCGTGAGATCCGGGAATATTACCGGCCCGCGGTCGAACGCCGTCTGAAGTCGGATCTGATCATCGCCGCGGCCGGCAAGGCCTTGGGTGTTCAGATTCTGCAGGAAGATGTCGACAATGAAATCATCCGATACGCTGGCCGGGAAAGCATCACGCCGGCCGAAGTTCGGGGTAAGCTGAAGAAATCAGGCGGGTTGGACCGCCTTCGGGACGACATGTACCGGCACAAGGTCATCGAGGCGTTGCTCGGGCAGGCCCGGGTCGACGTGGTCAAGAAGGGGAGGTAGGGAATGGCTTTGGTGCCAATGGTGGTCGAACAGTCGGCGCGCGGCGAACGCGCGTACGATATTTACAGTCGACTGCTGAAAGACAGGATCATCTTCCTCGGAACGGGCATCGACGATGTCGTGGCCAACCTGATCATCGCCCAGTTGCTGTTTCTGGAGGCCGAGGACCCGGACAAGGACATCCAGCTTTATATCAACAGCCCGGGGGGCTCCGTGACCGCCGGTCTCGGAATCTACGATACGATGCAGTTCATCAAACCGGCCGTGGCCACCACGTGCATGGGGCAGGCCGCTTCGATGGGGGCCCTCCTGCTCCTGGCCGGGGCCAAGGGAAAGCGTTCCATCCTGCCCAGCGCCCGGGTCATGATCCACCAGCCACTGGGGGGAACCCAGGGGCAGGCGACCGATATCGAGATATATACCAAGGAGATGCTGGTTATCCGTGACAAGATCAACCAGATCATCAATACGCACACCGGCCGGACTTTGGAGCAGATTCTGAAGGACACCGACCGGAACTACTTCATGTCGGCGGCCGAAGCCAAGGAATACGGGATCGTCGACGAAGTGATCGTCAAGCGGGGCCAGGTCTAGGCCGATAACCCCGGTAGCCGGCGTCTGACGCCGGAGGACCCCTTCAAGGAGATGAAGAAGCGCGTGCCCTCGCCACATCCGATCAAGTGCTCATTTTGTGGACGCGGTCAGGAAGAGGTCAGTCGCCTCGTTTCCGGGCCCTCGGTTTACATTTGCAGCGAGTGCGTCAAGCTCTGCAACGATATCCTTGACGGCGAGACCGATCGCGATCTCCCGACTCACAAGGAAGCGCTCCCAAAGCCGTCCGAGATCAAACGGGTCCTGGATGAGTACGTCATCGGCCAGGACAGGGCCAAGAAGACGCTGGCCGTGGCGGTCTACAACCACTACAAGCGCATCTTCAATCCGGCCGGCCGCGACGAAGTGGAGCTTGAAAAGGGAAATATTCTCCTGATCGGGCCGACCGGCACGGGCAAGACACTTCTGGCCCAGACGCTCAGCCGCTTCCTCAAGGTTCCGTTTGCCATCATCGACGCCACCTGCCTGACCGAGGCCGGGTACGTCGGCGAGGACGTTGAAAACATCCTGGTGCGCCTCCTTCAGGCGGCCGACTTCAATCTCGTCAACGCCGAGCACGGCATCGTCTACATCGACGAAATCGACAAGATCAGTCGCAAGAGCGAGAACCCCAGCATCACCCGGGACGTGTCCGGCGAGGGCGTGCAGCAGGCGCTGCTCAAGATCCTCGAGGGAACCGTGGCCAACGTGCCTCCGCAGGGCGGCCGCAAGCATCCCCAGCAGAAATACATTGAAGTCAATTCCAAAAACATCCTCTTCATCTGCGGCGGCGCCTTCGAGGGGCTGGAAAAGATCGTGGAGAAGCGGACCCACAAGCAGACGATGGGATTCGGGGCTCAGGTCACCGGCAAGAACGAGAAGAACGTGGGTGAACTCCTGGCGCAGGCCGAGCCCGAGGACCTGCTGAAGTACGGCATCATTCCCGAGCTCGTCGGGCGGCTGCCCGTCGTGGCCACTCTTGACAGCCTGTCCGAGGAAGCGCTGGTCGACATCCTGACCAAGCCGAAAAACGCCATCACCAAGCAGTACGGCCGCTTCTTCGACATGGAGAATGTCCGACTGCAGTTCGAACCCGGCGCCCTGACGGCCATTGCGCAGCTGGCACTGGCCCGCGGCACCGGTGCCCGCGGCCTTCGGGCCGTTCTTGAGGACGCCATGCTCGATCTGATGTACGACATCCCCTCGCAGTCGGACGTGGAACTTGTCACGATCACCGCCGACGTGATCAACAAGAAGGCCACGCCGATCATCAACTGGCGGCACGAACGACGGAAAAAAGAAGCGTCTTGAATAGCTCCAGGTGCAGTAGCTCCAGGTGCTACGCACCTGGAGACGCCAAAGCCGACCTTCACCGACCAACTTCAATCAACCCCCAGAAGGACCAACCCACCTAAATGCAAATCAAACGCGACGACGAAATCTTCGACATCGAAGACCGTCTTCCTCTACTACCCCTCCGGGACGTGGTCTTGTTCCCCTACATGACAACCCCCCTCCTCGTCGGCAGGGCCGGTTCCGTCAACGCCATCGAAGCCGCAGTCCAGCGCGACCGCATTCTCTTCGCCACCTCGCAGATGAAGCCCGAAATGGTCGACCCGGCCCGCGACGACCTGCACAAGGTCGGCACGGTCATTCGAATCCTGCAGCTCTTCCGTCTTCCGGACGGCACGATGCGGGTGCTGGTGGAGGGGATCTGCCGGGCGCGCGTGAAGCGATTCATGGCCTCCGAGGACTATTTCCAGGTCAAGCTCGAGCTCATGCCCGACGAGGTCAATCGCTCCGCGGAGACCGAGGCGTTGATGCGCTCGACCCTGACCCAGTTCACCGACTATGTGCATCTCAACCGCCGCATCTCCGATGAGGTGCTGCTGACCGTCAACAACATCGCCGATCCGCACACGCTGGCCTACACCATCGCCAGTCATCTCCTGGTCAAGGTGCCGGTCAAGCAGGAAGTCCTCGAGATCGACGATCCGATGCTGCGCCTGAAGCGCCTGTCGGAAGTGCTGCTGTCCGAACTTGAAATCGTGAAGCTCGAGCGCAAGATCGAGGGACAGGTTCGCAGCCAGGTGCACAAGAATCAGAAGGAGTTCTATCTCAACGAGCAGCTCAAGGCGATCCGCAAGGAGCTGGGCTACCAGAACGAGTTTGCCTCGGAGATCGAGGAACTGGAGCGGGACATCAAGAAGGCCCGCATGCCGAAGGAAGTCCAGGAAAAGGCCGTCCGAGAACTGGACCGCCTGTCCAAGATGTCGTTCATGTCTCCCGAGGCCACCGTCCTGCGCAATTACCTGGACTGGCTGGTCGGGTTGCCGTGGAAAAAACGCTCCAATGACAATCTCGATCTGGCCGCGGTGCAGAAGTGCCTGGACGAGGACCACCACGGGCTCAAGAAGATCAAGGAACGAATCCTCGAGTACATGGCGATCATCAAGCTCTCCAAGTCACTCAAGGGGCCGATTCTCTGCTTTGCCGGCCCTCCGGGCGTGGGCAAGACCAGCCTCGGCAAGTCGATCGCCCGTTCCCTCGGACGAAAGTTCGTGCGGATGAGCCTGGGTGGGGTCAAGGACGAGTCAGAGATCCGCGGCCATCGCCGGACGTACATCGGATCGATGCCCGGCCGAATCATCCAGGCCATGAAGAAGGCCGGCACGATCAACCCGGTCATTTTGCTGGACGAAGTCGACAAGATTGGCTCCGATTGGCGCGGTGATCCCTCGTCGGCCTTGCTCGAGGTGCTTGATCCCGAGCAGAACAATGCCTTCAACGATCACTATCTCGAGGTCGACTACGACCTGTCCCAGGTCCTGTTCATCACGACCGCCAACTACCTGGGCAACATTCCGGCGCCGCTGCGCGATCGGATGGAGATCATCCAACTGCCCGGCTACCTCGAGAACGAAAAGGTCCAGATCGCCCGTGACTTCCTGGTGAAAAAGCAGCTGGCAGCCACCGGTCTCAAGGAAGGGGACGTCATCCTTTCCGAGAAAACGCTGGGCGAGATCGTGACGCAGTACACCCGCGAGGCGGGCGTTCGCAATCTCGAGCGCGAAATCGCCACCATCTGCCGCAAGGTGGCCCGCAAGGTGGCCGGCGGCGAAGGAGGCGTGCCGGCGACGGTGACGCCCGCCCAGCTTTCCAAGTATCTGGGCGTGCCCAAGTTCCTCGACCAGCCGCTCGAACAGGAACGGCGGATCGGCCTGGCCAACGGGCTGGCCTGGACCGAGTTCGGCGGCGATGTCATGACGATCGAAGTGTCGATCCTGACCGGCAAGGGAAAGGTGAACCTGACCGGCAAGCTGGGCGAGGTCATGCGCGAATCGGCGCACGCAGCCCTGTCATACGCGCGGCGGATTTCAGGTTTCCTGGGGCTGGAAAAGAACTTCTATCAGAACATTGATATTCACATTCACGTGCCCGAGGGCGCGGTGCCGAAGGACGGCCCGTCCGCCGGCATCACGATGGCGGTGGCGTTGATCTCGGCGCTGACCGGCATTCCGACGTTGCCCCACGTGGCCATGACCGGTGAAATTACGCTGCGCGGATCGGTGATGCCGATCGGCGGGCTGACCGAAAAGTCGGTGGCGGCTCGCCGTCATGGAGTGAAAACGCTGATCGTGCCGGCCGGCAATCGCAAGGATCTCGAGGAGATCCCGAAGGAAGTGCGACAGGGGCTGGACATAATTCTTGTCGAGCACATGGACGAAGTGCTGGAACACACACTCGCCAAGACGGAAAAGAGCCCGGACTTCCGCCAGACCCGAAACTTGACGACGCACTAGCTCACTCGCGTCGCCCCGCCCAAAAGGGCATAATCTCCGGCCCATCGTCGGCAGTTCGTTGCCGCCGGTGGGCCGAACCATTTGTTGCACTGGAGGTCCCGTGGCCCTGGAACGCCTGTTTACGCCCGGCCCGACGCCGATCCCCGAGCGGATCCGCCGCGTCATGTCCGAGCCGATCATTCATCATCGCACCGCTGAATTTACCGAGATCTTCCGCGAGGTGTCCCTTGGCCTCCAGCCACTGTTCGGCACCAAAGAGGACGTGTTGACGTTGGCCGCCTCCGGTACCGGGGGCCTTGAGGCGGCCCTGGCGAACTGCTGCCGAACCGGGCAGACGCTGGTGACGGTCAACGCCGGCAAGTTCGGCGAACGATGGACCGACCTCGGCCGGGCCTACCGCCTCGATGTGGCCGAACTGACTGTTCCATACGGACAGGTGGCCACACCCGAGCAACTGGCGAGTTTTCTCGATGCGCAGCCGCATACGGTGCAGGCGGTGGGGCTCACCCACAGCGAAACTTCCACCGGGGCGCTGCACGACATCGCCGAACTGGCGCGGGTGGCGCGCGATCGGGGAACGCTAGTCATGGTCGATGCAATCACCTCGCTCGGCGTGCACCCGATCCGGATGGACGAGTGGGGACTGGACGCCGTGGTCAGCGGCAGCCAGAAGGGGCTGATGTTGCCGCCCGGCCTCGCCTTCGTGGCCCTCTCCGAGATGGGGCGGCGGGCCATGGCTCATGCCGATCTGCCGCGCTTCTACTTCGACCTGGCTGAGGCGGCGAAGCAGCTGGCCAAGGGCACGACGCCGTTCACGCCGGCCATCAGCCTGATCATCGGGCTCCGTGAATCGCTGGCGATGCTGAACGAGGAGGGTCTCGAACAGGTGTTCGCCCGTCACGCGCGACTGGCCGCGGCCTGCCGCGACGGCGTGCGCTCGCTCGGGTTGCCGCTGTTCGCCCCGTCCCCCTCCAACGGCGTGACCGCCGTGGGTGAGATCACCACGCCGGACCCCGATCTGCTGGTGAAATCGTTGCGGGCAAAACACGGAATGCGCCTGGCCGGTGGCCAGGGAAGCATGAAAGGGAAGATCTTCCGCATCGGCCACATGGGGGCGTACACCGACCAGGATGTGACGGATGTACTCGCCGCCCTGGCAGAGGTGATGTCCGAGCTGAAAATCGAGGGCGTGCGATGATTCGGGTGGTGGTGTCCGATCCGATGGCGGCGGAGGGGCTCGATCTCCTTCGACACTCAGGGCTTTTCGAGGTTGTCCAGGTGAGCGGTGCCGACCCTGCGGCTCTGGCCGGGGCGCTCGAGACCGCCGAGGCGCTGCTCGTTCGAAGCGGCACCAGGGCCACCGCCGAGGTCCTGGCGATGGCACCCCACCTCCGGCTGATCGGCCGGGCCGGCACCGGCGTCGACAACGTCGATGTGGAGGCCGCCACGCGCCGGGGGATCGTCGTCATGAATACGCCCGACGCCAATTCCATTGCGGCGGCCGAGCTGACCTGGACGCTGCTTCTGGCGATGGTTCGCAACCTCGTGCCGGCGGCCGTATCGTTGTCGGCCGGCAAATGGGATCGCGCCGGGTTCATGGGAACCGAACTGGCCGGCAAGACGCTCGGTGTGATCGGCTTTGGCCGGATCGGACGCGAGGTGGCCTCGCGCGCGCGCGCCTTCGACATGACGGTGCTGGTGGCCGATCCTTTCGTGACCGAGGAAATTGCCCGGGCGGCCGGCGCGCGTCTGGCATCCATGGACGAGTTGATCGCCGCGGCGGACATCGTGACTCTTCATGCGCCGTTGACGAAGTCGACGAAGCACCTGATCGGCGGGCGTGAACTGGCCGCCATGAAGGCTGGTTCCCGGCTGATCAACTGCGCGCGCGGCGGCCTCGTGGATGAAGCCGCGCTGCACATCGCGCTGGAATCGGGCCACCTGGCCGGCGCGGCACTTGATGTTTTTGAACAGGAGCCACCGCCGGCGGACCATCCGCTCCTTTCGCATCCAAGAGTGGTGGCGGCGCCGCACCTGGGCGCCTCGACCCGTGAAGCACAGGAAAACGTGTCGGCGGAACTGGCCCGCCAGGTTCTCGATTACTTTCAGTCGGGGGCCATCCGGAACGCAGTGAACATGCCCGGCCTATCGGCCGAGGCCTACCAGAAGGCTCGCCCCTATCTCGATCTGATCGAGAGGCTGGGCCTCCTGGCCGGTTCGCTGGCCCCACAGGGAAGCTGGCGCCGCCTGGCGCTCGACTATCGGGGGGAGGCCGCCAACCTGCCGTTACAGGCACTGACGCTGGCCGGCTTGAAGGGGGTCCTCTCGACCGTGGCCGGCGAGGTGGTCAATTTCGTCAATGCCAGGATCAAGGCGCAGGAGCTCCAGATCGAGGTGGTTGAATCGTTCGATCCGGTCGCCGGTGATCACTCCAACCTGATCCGGCTGACCCTGGAGACCGAATCAGGGACAACGGTGGTGGAAGGGACGGTCATTCGCAGCGAGGAACCGCGACTGGTGGCCATCGACGGATTCGAACTCGAAGCGGTGCCGGTCGGGCCACTCATCGTTCTTCGGAACGATGATGTTCCCGGGGTCGTCGGGGCCATCGGCGGCTGGCTCGGATCGGCGGGGCTCAATATCGCCCGGATCAGCTGGGGCCGTGATCGGCCGGGGGGCACGGCGCTCACGGTCATTGGTCTTGACCTGCCGGCCACACCGGAGGTCCTGGCAACCATCGCGGCCGATCCGAGGGTTCGGTATGTCCGCGGGGTACAGTTGCCCGCCTGAGCGCCGGACTGCTAGCCTCCGACGGCTTTTCGTTCTGAAACTCTGTCGATCGACCTCCCAGCCGACCCTCGCCCCGCGCGGGCGCCGGCCTTGATTGGATGTGACTGATGCCGGCTCGGATCATTCTGGGCGCCCAGTGGGGTGACGAGGGAAAAGGTAAGTTTGTCGACCTCCTGACCGGGGAGGCCGACTACGTGGTCCGCTATCAGGGTGGTTCCAACGCCGGCCACACCGTCGTTGTCGGGAACGAAACTTTTGTGCTCCACCTGATTCCCTCGGGGATTCTGCATCCGGGCAAGATTGGCATACTCGGCAACGGCGTGGTCATCGACCCCGCATCCTTCCTGGAAGAAATCGAGGGATTGAATCGGCGCGGCATCGAAACGACCGGCCGAATCCTGATCAGCGAGCGTGCCCACCTGATCCTCCCGTACCACAAGACAATCGAGGCCTTCGAGGAGGATCGTGAGGGGGGCTCCGGCGCCTTCGGCACGACCCGGCGCGGCATCGGGCCCGCCTATCGCGACAAGGCCAGCCGCAACGGCATTCGGATGATCGATCTCGCCAACGAATCGATCCTCAAGGATCGAATCGAGGCCAATGTCGAATGGGTCAGCCATTGGCTGACACGTGACGGGGGCCGCCGGCCCGATCTGGATGCCACGGCCATTTTCGACCAGTACCGCGCCTTCGGCGAGCACCTGCTGCCGATGCTGACCGATGTCTCAAGCCTGCTCACCGCTGAACTGAAACGAGGCCGGGCCGTGCTACTCGAGGGGGCCCAGGGGACACTGCTCGACGTTGACCATGGCACCTACCCGTATGTCACATCATCCAGCGCCTCGGCGGGAGGTGCCCTGATCGGGGCCGGCATCGGGCCGCACTGGATCGAGGATGTCATCGGTGTGACCAAGGCGTACACAACCCGCGTCGGGCTGGGACCTTTTCCGACGGAGATGCCAATCGATCTGGCTACGACACTGCGGAATCAAGGTGCCGAGTTCGGTGCCACGACGGGGCGCCCGCGACGCTGCGGCTGGCTCGACGGCGTCGGATTGCGTCACGCGGTACGCGTGAATGGACTGACCCGGCTGGCCATCACAAAGATCGATGTGCTGTCGGGCCTCGACAAGCTGAGCATCGGTACCGGATACGAAATCGACGGCGGGTGGATCGCCGAATTTCCGGCTGATTCCGGGCGCCTCGAGGCCTGTCGGCCGGTCTATGAGGAACACAAGGGCTGGCAGGAGTGCCTGACCGGTTGCCGCCGCTGGAATGATCTTCCGGAGGCAGCGCAGCGTTATCTTGAGCGAATCGCCGAAATCGCCGATACGCCGATCGGCTGGGTGTCGGTCGGTTCGGGCCGTGATCAGACGATTTGTCTCTAGGATTCAGACCCGTTAGCTCAGATGGTAGAGCACCTGACTTTTAATCAGGGAGTCGCTGGTTCGATTCCAGCACGGGTCAAACTACCGGCCGGAAGCCTTGGCTTCCGGCCGGAGCCTTTAGTCAACAGGCACTGGATCGGTACATCCCGACCGGCGAGTTTCGGTGCTTAGTTATTGCGGTGCAATGATTTGGGTTAAAAAATCCCAAAACATCTTTTCTCTCAAGTGCATCTCCAATGAAGTCGAAAACTGCCAAGTGAAAGTGGGGGAGTCATTTCCATGCGGTTCCAGGTCCTTTCTGAATTGCAATTGACACTTCTTTTGAGGGCGTGCTAGTTTACGCGCGATTTTGCCAATGCGCGACGTGGGGGCCGCACCTCAACCGACACTTTCAAACGTGGCAACTAAGTCCAGCAAGCAAGCGGAGTAACCCTCTCAAACCGGGGGAACGTATTAGCCAGTTGACGAGTTTTTTCTACGTGTGCAATAGTCCCGGCACTGAAGACCAAACAGTGACGGGTTACGGGGGAAGTACAACCTGCAACGAATGAGGTGCGTCACCCGGTAAGTCACACGTTGAAAACGCACGCCGAAGTACGCCAGACGACGCAAGGCCATCGAGGAGCGCAACCAGGAAGAGCATCGAAGACGGCCAGACAGTTCGAGTGAACAGACAGAGAGATCTGCAAGACCAGTAGTTTGAGGCTTAAAAGGGCGGAAGCGGAGAACGAGAGTTCTGCAGATTTTTCTTTTGTCCGGAAAGACAGTCGATGCACAGAGACGCAGATAGAAAGATCGAGTTGTTCGATACGTGGAGGCGGCGCCGTCCGGCGCCTTCTAGGAAGGAGATAACGGTGTTGCCCTTGCAGAAGGTGTCAACTTCGCTGCCAGCGAAAATTCACAGTTCCGGTATGACAGATCGCGATGATGGGGGTCCGAATGAGGGTCGGGTGTCAGCAAAGGAGGGTTTTCGCATGAGTTGGAGAGGCAGGTTGGGTTATACGTTCGCGTGGGTGAGCGTGGCCGCGTGTTTGATGGCGGCATCGTTCGCGGGCGCGGCGCCTCCCCCGTTGTCGCCGCAGTTGGGGCCACTGGCACCCTTCAAACTGGCTGACGGCGCTCCGAAGCTCCTCGGCCCGTCGATTGTCGACGCCGTCTATCGGGCGACGGCTCCAGCCGGCGCCGCCAACGACTCGCTGTTCATCATCTTCTCCGAAGATGTGAATGCGGGCAGCGTCCAGGCGGCCGACTTCAATTTCAACGGCGGCCTGGCCGTCGGTGACGTTGGCGGGATCGCCGGAGGCTCCATCGCCCGCATCGGAAGAAACCTGGTTGTCATGACCGGTTTCACGACCGCCTACGCCAACGGCGACTCAGTCCAGGTGGCCGTCATGGACGCCCTGAGCGGCGCCGACGGCAGCGTCTCCAGCGACGTGTCGCTGATCCAGATCCGGACCGGCCCGGCCATTTACCGCGCCGAGATCACCCCGGACGTCTTCAGCAGCCGGCCCAACGCCGACGTGCTGCGACTCTATTTCACCCATGAACTCGACGCGGCCCTGCTGGCCACCACCGACCCCCGCCAGGACTTTGTCATGGCCGAGTTCGGAACCGGTGCGGCCAACCTGATCTCCGCGATCGTGGGTGGCTCGAGCGGCAAGGCCGTCGACATCACCTTCCAGAACCAGGAAGGTGAAGGTTCCACCTCGCACGGCAAGATGCTGGCCGCGATCTCGAAGATCCGGGTCATTGCCGGGGCGCTGGCCGGCGACTTCGCCGCTTCCGGCGACGGTACGAATGACATTTCGACAACCGCGCCGTTCCACACCATCGACGTCACCACGTCGACCGCCGGATCCACTACCTACCGCGGCCCCTATCTCCTGGCTGCCGGTTACAACGACAAGAACACTGCCGGTCTGAACGACGACATCCTCACGATGGTGTTCAGCGACGACGTCGATCCGGCATCGGTGCAGGTTGGCGATTTCGGTTTCAGCTGGGTGATCACCAGCCCGGTGCTCGGCAGCAATGACGGCGATCACATCCTGACGCTGTCTGATTTCACCGGCCTCGTCGGCGCAGTGGTCACCGGAACCGTGACGGTCACCGGCTCGATCACCGACTTCCAGGGCAATGTGAACCCGGCGGGCAACAGCCTCGCCGTCTTCGCCTCGCCGGTCATCGTCCTGGCCCGATTCCAGGACGGCGGTGATTCCGATCCGGCCACCGACATCATCGAGATCTTTTTCGACACACCGATGATCGGAATGTTCGCCGACGTCACCGATTTTGATTTCTATGGCTTCGATCCAACCGGATTGATCGTCACCGACAACATCGATAACGACAGTCTCCTGACCATCACCGGTTTCACGGTCGCGAATAACTGGGAGCCGGGCGACCGGATCGGGCTCGACACGGCCACAAACCTGACCGCCGGCGCACCCCCGACCCTTCCGTCGGGCAACGGTGATCTTGCCACCTACACCGGTGCGGGCGCCACGTATCCCATCCGTGACTACTCCGCCCCGCGGCAGCTTCACTTCGTGCTAAACCAGACCTACTTCCGTGACGCGCAAAGTATCAGCGGCGCTGACACCGCTTACTACGCGTTCAACGAAGTGGACGTGGACGACTCGGCCTATTTCCTCCTCTTCACGCGGAAGAATGTGCCGGTCGACCGTATCTATATCGAAACGCACTTGAACAACGCCGCGTTCATCGCCAACCCGAACCCGGGCTACCAGGTCGCCGCTGATCTCAACAAGATCGTCATCGGTACCTATGACATCAGCCCCGGGGTCGCGTTTTATTCGGACGGTCAGCTCATCGCGCTTGGCGACAACGTCAACCTCGGTATCTGTGCCGTCGACGCGGACGGAAACATCGCGTTGAATACCACTTCGTGCCTGTTCTCAGGCGCCCTGGTAGCCGGCCCGGTTCCGGCGCCGCGCGATCATGACTGCGTCTGCTTCGTCATGGCCCCCGGCCAGATCAATCCGGCGGGCGCACAGGGCGGCCCAATCGGTGCGTTTACCGATGGGTGCGTTCCGGTTCCGGGGCAGACCACCGACACCGACATGATTCACATCATCGGCAATCGGAATCCCGAAGAGCACTTCATCTTCGGTGATGCCGGTTCGGCCATCGGAGCCGACTCGATCCGCGTCTATGACGACGCGGCTCTGACAGTCCTCCTCGGCTCGGGTCCGGCCAACCCGGTCACGGGCGTGTTCAACGTCTTCTCGATCGGCCAGCCGACCGACGATTTTGTCTGGATCGTCGCGGTGGATGTGGTGGCGGGGAATTCGACCCTCTCGTCGCCGACGGCCATCCGCAATGATCTGATGGACAAGGATGCCGTTTACGCATCCACCTTCCGGGATCCGCTCAACAGCCTGCGCCGCTATTCACCGGGCGACACGGTTCGCGTTCTCGGGGCCGCGACGGACAGCGCCGATGCGCCTGATCCGGTCTTCAATACAAGCGGCATCCACAAGAGCGACCTCCTGGCCCTGTCCGCCGATTTCCGCGGTTTCAGCACGCGGGCCGGGTCGGACAGTGTCGTCTTCATCAGCCTGGGCGCCAACAAGAACGACGAAGACAATGACTGGATCGACAACGGTTCGACCCGTTTCGACAACAGCGTCATCGCCTTCAACAACGTCAAGGACTATCCGGAGCCGTACGTCGACGAGAATGGCGACGGCATTTACAACTGCGGCGAGACCTTCGTTGATTACACCGGTACCGGTTACACGACGAAGATCTACGACATTGGCGACGGCAACCTCGATGCCAATGATCCGCAGGAGCACGGCTGGTACTACGTCGAGTACTGGATCGATCCGAATGACGCCACCCTGGTGGCCGACCCGGACGGCGGCGACAACTTCGCCACGCTGGACGATGTCAACATTCCGATCCGAATCCTCGACAACGCCATCCTGAACCAGGCGTCGCTGGACCTTCTGTCCAGTGAACTCCCCGGCCAGGCCAACCGCGCCACGATGTCGTTCACGACCGACCTGTCGCTGGATCATCTGACCAACACGGCGGCGGACTCGGTCTTTACGGCAACGCTCGACGCGCTGGCCCCGACGGTTTCGGAGATCAGCTACCTCGAGAAGCAGAACAGTCTGACCGAAGCCAGTTCGTACCCGGCCGGCAACATCATCACGCCGGGCGACAATGTGTATGAGCTGCCCTCGGGCATGGCCACCCCGTACATCAACTTTGTCGATTCGACCCTGTCGGACGACGATGTGATCTTCGTGGCGGTCCAGATCGACGATTCGCCGAACTCGAGCTCGGAGCCGGACGCGGGGTGGAAGTACCTCTCGTTCGACCCGGTCGGTGACAAGGCGGATGTCGGTTTCCCGGGTATCCGGAACATCGACGACGATTACGACACGACCGGCCTCTTCGTTGCCAACGTCAAGACGAATGGTGTTGATGACGACGAAGACGGCGTGGTCGATGAAGACGGCGAAGGTGTCGACTTCAGCGATCCCCAGGTCGTGGATGCCTCGCAGGCGGATGCCGCGGCGAACGCGCTCGCGATTGCGCCGGACGGAATCTGGCGGACCAACGACGGCATCGACAACGACAACGATGCCTTCTTCCGCTTCAACCCGTTCACCAACGCGGTCGTCTGGTTCAACGTCGACGAATCCATCGACAACGACGTTGACGATGATGGCGACGGCACGGTGGACAATGCCAGCGAAGTCGAAAACTACAACGCCAACCTGGACGACGACGAAGACGGTATGCAGGACGGTACCGTCGGCTTCATCACCCTGAGCGGCGTTCACCAGACCATCGCACAGCTGACCGCGTCGCCGAACTCAGGCTCCGGTCAGATCGGCGTCCGCGCCTTCGAGAACCCGGCCGAACTTGCCAAATACGCCGGTTCGAAGAGCACCAAGCCGACCACCGATGTCCCGGGCACGACGCCGGGAAGCTGGCTGATGAGCTACCTGGACAAGACGTCCGACACCATCGGCAATGTTTCGACGGCCTTTACCCAGCGCGGTGGCAAGGATGTCTTCGGGGCGTACGCCTTTGGCGCCCGGAACATCATTGCCTCCGGCATCGGCGGCCCGAGCAACCTGCCCTTCGTCAGCACGGGCGCCTTCCAGTACTTCGATTGGAACTACCGCGATCGCGGCGACCGGAACATCGACCTGAGCCGCATCAAGGCCCTGTACGGCCTGGTCGACGGGTCGGAGTACCGGATGCGCGCGGTGGCGGTGGACCAGGCTTACAACCACAACCCGAACTGGGCGGTCCCATTCCGCTTCACGCTCGATTCGGTGGCGCCGGTTGTCTGCATTCCGCCGGCCCAGAACTCCGACACGCCGGGTACCGGCGCGGCTCCGGAGTTTGACGGGTTCGTCGACGTCAAACCGGCCATACCCGGCCTCCAGGTGTTTGACAGGGGTGCCCATCCGGGCCCGTACATCCTGAGGGCGGACGTGGTTTCCGGATCGGACATCGCGAACGTCTACTTCCAGATCTGGAACGCGGGCACGATGACCTGGGATTTCCTCCCGGCGAATCCGGCGAACCCGGATCCGTCCTTCCCGTACACGCTGTACTGGGATGCCCCGCTCTTGTCCAATGCCCCGCCGGCAGACTCGGATACGTTCTACTTCCGCGCCTACGCCGTCGATGAGCATGGCAACACCGAGGCCCAGTCCCTCAACAATGATCCTCCGACTCCGGGCAATGGTCCGGTCGGTGAGCTTTGCCTCGACGACGCGCGCAACTGGGAACTCTGCGTCATCGTGATTGACGGCACGGCCCCGTACGCCTGTATCTGCCAGATTGGCAGCGACTACGACCTGTCCGACGGCGCTGCGGTGCCGGTTGAGCAGGCCGTGGACGTTTCAGCCGGGTTCAGCGACGGCGATGGTGATCCGGCGACCAACGACGTCATCCATGTCTACTTCGAATACACGCCGATCGGTCTGAACAGCTGGATTCCGTTTGCGAGCCTCACCGGCGTACCGGCGGATGGCTTCCTGCGTGATCCGAGCGGCATCCACCACCCGGTCATCATCACCGGGCCGGATACGCTCAAGACCACCGTGACCTGGGATACCCGCACGCTGGCGGCCGGCTCTTACGAGGTCCGGGCGGTAGCGGTCGACATCGAAGGCAACACCTCGGTGCTGACCTCGTGCGTATTCACGGTCACGCTGGACAACACGGCGCTCCGTGCCTACATCCAGCCGGTGGTACCGGGTGTCAACACACTCGATACCTGCGGCATTGCCTCGGTGGACACACTGTTCGCCCAGGTCTTCATTCACGACCGCACCGTGTCGCAAGTTGAATTCCAGTACTACGCGGACACGAATGGCGACGGTGTGGCCAATGACGCCGGTAGCTGGATCCATATCGACACGCAGGGTGACGAGGCCGACGAACGAAAGGGTGACGTCACTCTCCGTGCCGGCATCGCACGATTCGAGCGGGTAGCTCAGGCCCTTCATATTGACTTCACGGCCTTTGCCGGCACGGTTCGGTTCTGGGATCCGGACAACAACGGATACAGCTCGATTGACCCCATCATTGCCGATTTGAACAACGATGGTGTCTACAACGGGGCGGACTTCATCCTCTCCTACGGGCCAGGCAACGACGTGCCCCCTTCGGGTGCCGTGCTGACACTCTTCGCGCCGAACGAGTATCTCGCTGACGTTCTGCCGTACGGGACCTACGATGCCAACGACTACGTCATGCAGGACAACCCGCTGAATGCGGGTCCTGAGCAGACGGATGTCTGGATGGCCTTGTGGGATGTCACCGGCCTGAATGGTGACTACCTGGTCCGCGCGGTTGCCACCGACAATCTCGGCAATACCGATAGCGACCTGCCCGGCTCACCGATTCCGGTGGCCGCGGTCGAGGTCGACTCGGACATTCCCGAGGCCAACATCACCTCCATCACCAACCAGGACAAGTCGGTCATCAACGCTCCGATCGATGGCGATTACGTCTCGGGTGACAACGCATTCTTCTATCTCAACGTCACCTCGGACGACACCGACCTTCTGAAGGTGCTCTTCCAGTACAGCGTCAATGGCGGCGTTACCTGGACGAACATCGATGTCAACGACGACAACGACATGTACGCCGACCTCAATTGCAACTGGCAGTTTGACGAAGGTATCGACGAGATTTTCGTCGACGTCGACAACAGTTGCACCTACACGGTCGGCGACATCTTCCTGTCGAAGGGTGACAACGGCGTCATCGATACGCCGACTGACCCGTCGAGCAAGTTCAATAACCTCTTCCCGCTGGTCTCCGAAGATCCGAACAACGATCTGGACGACGACGGCGACGGCAAGACGGACGAGGACGGCGACACGGCGGTAAGTGATCTTGGCGGCCAGAGCCCCGATGATTACTTCGCCCCGTACTCGGTGCCTTTCCTCTTCCACAACATCATGTTCGCAACGGAAACGAACGTTCTGTTCCGCTCGATCGCGATGGACTTGAACGGCAACACCGACTGCGATCCCGATCCGATCAGCGTGGTCGTGGGTGACAACAAGGGTCCGGAAACCGACGTGGTCGTGGCCGTCATCAATGGTGACAGCCTCGATATCGAAACGGTTCTCCGCGGCACGCTCAATGCTCTCTGCCTCGACTCGTTGACTGTCGGCCCGATGTACCTCCTCGTTACCGCCGAGGATCAGGCCGAAATTCTCGAAATCGACATCTACTACCGCAGCATTGACGAGGATGCCTTCCCGGCAATCGAGTATCAGCCGGTCGGCATTGTCGACAGTGTCTATCCGTATGAGTTCGTCTGGGACATCACGACCCTGGCGGACGGTGAATACGAGTTCTACGCCAGCGCACTGGATGCCAACGGCAACCGGACGATGGCGCCGATCAATCCGTATCGCTTCTCGATCAACCGCAACTCCGCCTCGGTGGCGGCCACCGCGCTCTTCCTGGGCTCCAATCTACCCGTCTCGGTAGTCCAGGTGGGTGATGTGATCATTCTCTCAGCCAGTGTCAGTGATGCCTCGCTCCCCGGTTCGGTCTGCTTCTACTATGCCGAACGTATCGAGGGCGAAGTGGTCACCGGCATCTCCACCACGTTCCCATTCGTTTCCGGCCAGCTGAACGAAGAAGCTGTCCCCGGCAGCGGCAACGGGCTGAACGAGTCCGTGTTCTTCAGCAACGGTCAGGAAGGCATCTGGGTCGCACCGGCACTCTTTGCCTCGACCCCGGCCAAGACCTACCGCCATTACACGCTGCGGAGCGGTGGTGATGTCATCGAGTTCGGCGCGGCCATCCCGGCTGGGGTGACCGTCACGATCGATTACAACATCACCACTTACGTGACGATCGACTGCGACGACACGGCGCCCTTTACGGCCGAGTGGACAGTCCCGTCGCGTGACAACAACAACACGACCCACTTCGACATCTCAGCGGCTTTCTCGCCCAATGGCGTGAGCTGCGAAGAGTCGATTGTCTCCGAAGGCTTCCAGATCCGGTTCAACGATATCGAAGGCAGCGAGTTCGTCATTCACGGTATCGATGACATCGACAACGATGGCAATATCGACCTGAATGACAACATGCCCGGCAACGCACTCTGTGTCAGCCAGGGCCTCGGCTTCGACAACGACGATCCGATCGGCACCCAGGTCAACAAGCTTTCGGGTGACTGGGCCGAGTTCTTCGTGACGACCGATGAGTTGAACATCGAACAGGTCAAGCTGATCGTCTATCACACGTTTGATCTGAACGGTGCCGATTCCGACACCTGCATGATGACGGAGAATCCGCTCGAGGCTGATCCGCCTCAGCCGGTCCACAAGGTCCTTTACCTGACGGACTTCCCGACGGTCGATCCGGACCGCGTGGAGAACGTCACCATCACGGTGAGCGGGTATACGGACGGTCCGAGCAGCCGCACCTTCGCCATGTACGACGATGGCGTGACGGGCGACGACCTGGTGGCCGGCGACGGTCACTGGACGGTGCTGATCGAACTGTTGCCTGGCTTCACCTACGACTATGAATTCACGATCGACCTGGTCGGAAGTGACTTCATCACGACGAACGATCCCCGCCACGACGAATCGCAGATCCAGATTCCCGCGGTTCCGTATTGGTGGTGCTCGGCTCGTCTCGATGACAACCACCTGCTTCACCAGAACGCGATCAACCACGTTCACGTGGAAGTGACCGATTCGGAAGGCAACGTCACCAGCAACCTGTCGGAAAACAACCAGGGCCAGATCGATGTGATTCTGGACCGGGTCGCTCCGACGGTGGCTGCCCTGTCAATCGACCGGGCGCAGGTGGCTCCGGGTGGAGACGTGGAGGTTTTTGCCACGGTTACCGACCCGACGCCGGCTGATATCAACATCATCACGGTGACCGAAGTCCTCTTCCAGGTTTCGCCCGACACGTCGCGCGACATCTGGCTTGACTGGTTCACCGACAACGACCCGTCGGACGGATGGGGCGGCCTCGAAAATTGGCCGTTCAACCCGCTTGACGACAACATCGACAACGACCTGGACGGCACGTTCGACGAGGCCGACGAAAGCGAATTTGTGTACCACATTCGCGCCGTCGCCACGGATGACTGCTTCAACAAGGGATACAGCGACCGGCAGAACCCGTCGGTCATCGTTCCGGTCACCGTCGATGCCACGCCGCCGGCCTGCGTGCTCGCGGCGCCGACCAACGGCTCCATTCACAGCATCGGTTCGACGATCACGCTGACCACCGCGCCGTCGACCGACACCGATGTTCTCTACGTCTCGTTCCAGTACAACATCGGTGACGGCTGGCATGCCATCGATGCCACGCCGATTGACGATACCGACGAGCTTGACGGTTTTGACGGTCAGCACACGCCGGCCACCGTCAGGAATGCGAACGGCACCTACAGCATCACATGGAACACCTGGTTCCTCACCGAGACGGACTTTTACGTTCGTCTCCGGTGCGTCGCCCGGGACATCGCGGGTAATTTCTCCGGCGGTGGCGGGGCGTTTGACACGGGTGAACCGCCGATCGAATACGTCACCATCCTGATGAACGACGACACCGCTCCGCTGGCAGCCCTGACCCATGTGGCTGACACCGGTCCGGCGTACATCCTGAAGTCAATCGTCGACCCGACGCTGGCCATCAACGACCAGGTTCTCCTGATCGGGACGGCCTCCGGCGGACGGAATGGCGATGTGGCCACGGTCATGCTGCAGTACTCCACCAATGGCACCACATGGCTGGATGCGGGCGTCACCAACGTCCTCGGCGAGTTCTTCGTCGAGGCGCCGCAGACCAACTTCTTCATCATCTTTGACACGATCGCCCTCGGCCTGGCCGACGGGCCGGTCTGGCTGCGCACGGTAGCCGTCGATTCCGACGGCAACGTCCAGGGCGATACGAACGGCAACGGCATCCTCGAATCGAGTGAAGTCGTTCCGGGCGCCGTCAAGGTCGCCGTCGACAACAGCGAGCCGGCCATGTGGCTGGTCCAGGTGGGCCCGGTGTTCGGTTCGCCGGTCCCGGATCACACCCTGATTCAGTACGACCTGTGGCCTCGTGAGGTCATGCGCGGAAGCCAGTTCGAGCTCGATTCGGCTCTCCGTCTGGCTGACGATCTGACCTTCCAGGCTGCCGATCCAAACGACGGCAGCGTGGACGTCCTGAATGCCACCTTCCTCCAGTTCTACGACGACTGGACCGATCACGACCACCCGACGTGGGAGCCCGCGTTCCCGCCGATCCCGGAGATCGATGCGGACAACAACGGGGCCATCGACGTGAACGAGATCGAAAACTTCGTCGGCAACCTGTTCAACTACAACATCGCGTTCAGCAACTTCCTGGACACTGCGGCTGACTGGCGCTTCGCGTATCGCGATGAGGTCGGCAACAACGGACCTCCCGGGCCGCCGCAGGATGGTCACTGGTATCTGCAGTTCGGCAGCATCAGTGCGCTGAAGGAAGCCATGAACGAGGCAGCTGGCGGCTTCGACCCCGGTGGGGAAGGCAAGGGGCTTCTCGCCCCGCAGTCGCCGGCCGGCTTCGACGCCATGCTGCCCGACAAGGAGTACCAGTTCCGCGCTCTGGCGATCGACTACGCGGGTAACGCCAACACCGGGTACATCGGTCACACACTGCGCATCGACGCCACGGACCCGACCGTCGAGGAGATCTTCGCTGGAAACAACGAGATCGAGGGCGGCGGCGGCGGTGGCATTCAGATCACCCCCAGCACGGCCCAGGTTGCGGGCGGCGATGACATGCCGCTGGCGGCCCTGGTGTTCGACGACTACCCGGTTTCAATCGTCGAGCGCGGTGCCAACAGCCGTTTGACTCCGCAAGGCTTCGATCCGGACCTCCCGGGTACCGACAGTGAATCGTCGGGTATCTGGGGTGTTCGCTTCGAGCAGCGCGCGCAGAACGGCGACGGCACCTGGCACAACATCGGTCTCGGTACCTTTAACTCCGAGACTGGTCTTTGGGAAATCATCTGGGAGACGCCGGAAAACCTGGCGCGGGGCACGCAGAGCCCGCAGCAGGATGACGGTTCGAGCACGACCGACTCGCTGTACGCCATTCGTGCGACGGCGGTCGACTCGGCCGGCAACGTCGGCTTCCTGATCCGCGAGGATGCGGTCAACGTTCAGGACCACACCCCGCCGGATGACACGGAAATTGTCGACATCAACGGTTCCGGTGAAGGCGACTGCGTCGGTAACTACCCACCGAACACGAACGAAGAAACCGTTCGTGCGCCGGATGGCACGTGGATCCGAGGCACCGTCGAAATCACCGCGGCCACGCAGTACGGGGATCCCTCCATGCTGCCTGGCCTCTCCGAGAATGACGATGTCTTTAGGCCGACCGTGTTCTTCGAAGCTCGTCGTGTCGGATCGACGGAATGGTTCCTCATCGGGACCAGCACCGAACCGTTCGGCGGCGGCATCATCGAGAGCGCGCCCGGTGTCACGGAACTCCAGAGCCACCTCGGTCCGCAGTGGATCGTGGTGTGGAACACCCTTCAGGAAAACGGCAGTGGCGATCGGATCTGGGTGGACGGTCAGTACGAAGTCCGCGCCTGGGGCCGTGACGTCTGGGGCAATACAGAGCTCCTGACCAACGGTGAAATGCCGCTGACGGTTCGCGTCACGATCGACAACACGGCTCCGGTGGCGGAAGTTGACGCCGACTGGAGAACTCCGGGTCGCGAAGTCGAAGCGTCTGTCGAGCGGAACAACCCGGCTGGCTACACCATCCTGGTTCGGACCGCCGACGACGACGAAGACATCACGATCCGTTACTACTACAAGCTCAGCACGGACCTGAACATCGCCTCGTCGTGGCACTTCATCGACGAAGATGACGAAGGGTTCGACGAAAGTGACGAGAATCCGGACAGGAATCGTCCGTACTCCTTCGACTGGAACACGAATGCCATCGCCGACTGTGATGACATCCTGATCCCGGGCGAGACGTACGACATCGGATTCTCCGCCACGGACCGTCTTTGCAACGAACTGAGTGTCGTCGCGGCGCATGACGCGGGTTACACCTCGCGCCTGCACGTGGTTGACACGATTGCTCCGATCGCTGTGATTACCGAACTCCAGCGTGAGGTCGGCAATAACGACAGAATCGAGTTCCCGCAGCGCGTCCAGATCCGCGCCCTCAACTATCTGCAGGCGACCATCATCAACGGTCACCGGGATGGCGAGAGCGTCTCGTTCTGGTTCACCCGGAAGACCGGCGCCACGGCACCGGCATTCAACACGGCGAACTGGACACTGGCCGATGCGGACATCGAAGAAGTGGGCGATCAGACCTGGCGTCTCCGGAACTGGGATTCGAGCACGCTGGCTGAAGGTGAGTGGTGGTTCGTGGCCGTGGCGGAAGATTGCTACGACAACAGCGACCCCAATCCAGTGGCCATCATTCTGGTCATCGATCGCACCGGCCCGACGTTTGTTGGAGTCAATCCCGACAATGGCGAGATTCTGGTGCCCGAGGTGACGGACTGCTTCAGCTCGAACAGCCCGCGCGTCATCGACCTCATCGTCCGCAACCTGGACAACGATGTCGACTACACGACGTTCAACGACAACAACATCGTCTTCCAGTACAAGAAGTCCGAAACGGCTGACCGCGAGGAGAACTGGATCGACATCACGAACCAGGAACTCCGTAACGGCGGCACCGGCAGCAACACCGGTCAGCAGCCGACCTACTCGGCGGCCATCAACATCCGGAACCTGCAGGGTGACGGGCTCTACGACTTCCGTGTCTGCGCGCAGGACGTGGCGGGTAATCAGACCTACTACGTCTTCTCGACGATGGCGGTGGTTGACAACACAAAGCCGGTCATCGAGATCAGCTACATCCAGTTCCTCAACCGGATCGACGACGACGTTCTGGACCTGACGCCGCAGCCGGTGAATGGCGGCATCCTGCCGGACATCTCGGCGGGCGAGCAGATCCGTCTGTACGTCACCGCTTCGGATGATGAACCGCAGATTCCGAACACCAAACAGCCGGGCAATACGGACCTGACTGGTGTCTTTGAAATTCAGTTCTATCTGATCGACGGTCCGAACGGCAGCGGCACGTACCCGCAGAACCTGGGTACCGCCGCCTTCGATGCGGCCACCGGTCAGTACTATGTCGTGTGGAACACCACGGCCCTGCCGGATGGTGACTACACGATCGAGGCGCGTGGCGAGGACGAAGTCCGTAACTGCACCTCCAGCCAGACGGTCACCGGGAACGTTTCGAATCCCGCGAAGCCGCTGGCCCAGGTTGCGGCCTTCAATCCGGACCTGCTCTCGGAAATCACGAAGGGCACCAACAGCCGTGTGTACGGCCTGACCTTCGGCGAGAAGCTGGCCAGCACGATGTTCTTCCAGTACCGCACCATCCCGGCACAGGGCACCCCCTCGCCGGACTGGATCAACATCGGCGCTGCCAACTTTACCGGCGAGGTTCTGACGAGCCGCGAGCTGTCGCTCCTGCCCCAGTCGCTCTGGTTCAGCAACATGAGAATCAGCGACATTCCCAACGACACCAACATCGACTTCCGCGCCGTGGCCGTTGCCTCGTCGTCGGTTGACTCACTCGGCCTTGGCGGAACCATCGCCACCGAACCGGTCAACGACACCGAGTCCAACTACTACGGTCGTACGGTCGGCGGCGGGTTCTCCACGGCAGACGGCGATCCGGGTGATTTCAGTGGTCTCTACGACACGGCCAACACCCCGATCCTCCGGATGACGAAGCGGACCGGACCGACCGGCCAGGCATATCTTGAATACGTTCAGTCCCTCGCGGGCCAGCCCGAGCTAATCACGGCGGTCAACTCGCAGGGCGTCGAATTCACCTCCAACACCCTCATCTCGGTCACCACGACCAGCGGCCTCGTGTCGCCCTTCGTGGTCATCGTCGGCGAGGATGGAACCGGTGCGATCGACGAGACGATTCTCGAGGTGAATCGCCGGATCGACAATCCGCTGATCTGGACGGGCGACTTCCGCTCCGGCTCGACGGACTTTACCGATCTTGATCCGACGGAAGGTGCCCGAATCGGCGTGTTCGCCACGGCTCATCTGAAGCGTGCGACCCTCGACGCGGCTCCCCCGCGGATCGACATGGCAACCAAGCTCTGGACCATCCACCAGGTGACCCCGGCCGCCGGTTCCAACGGCATCGCGGGTATCGATGGACGGAACGGTCTGGACGCAAATGGTTGCCCGAAGGACGGCTTCGCTTTCGAAGTCCCGTCCGGTGCGTTCAACAACAACGTCGGAATGCTGCTCGACACGGTGAACCGTCCGACGACGCCGACCGAGCAGGATCTGTACCTCTCGGCTTTCGGTCCGACCTATCGCGTGTACTTCCTGAACGACGATTGGGAAGACTGTGACGCCTGCGCCAATGACAACGGCTGGCAGTCCACCGGCTGGATGCGTTACGACGACAATGACCCGGCGATCCGCTCGGAAGCGGAAGTCACGGTCCGTCGCTGGAACGGCTCCGCCTGGACCTCATCCGGCATCAGTCACATCGAAGTCGATACGCTGAACAACTGCATCATGTTCACGTACGACCCGAACTCGGCAAGTCCCAAGGATCTGAATCCGATCTTCAGCGCGGTCACCACCGATCGGTTCAGCCCGGTTCAGGTGGACGCGGTTCCGTTCTGCCGCGGCTACTCGGATCAGGATCCGATCTTCAAGACAGTTCTCACCAACCAGGGCGAGGCGATTGATCCGGGCACCATCCGGGTCTTCGTCGACGGCCGGGAAGTTGCGGCTGTCCGTTCCTACAACAAGGGTGATGTTCAAACGGCATCCTCTTCAGGCGGCTACAGTCACTGGCTGCTCTACAACGGCTCGTGGCTCGACGTCGAGCAGATCAGCAGCGATGGTCGTCGCTACGAAGTGACCTTCGGCTGGCCGTGCGATAACGCCACGGAACTGCAGGGTGGTCAGCACACCTTCGAGGTGTGGTTCTCCGATTTCAGCCGGAGCACCTTCTTCGGTGTGGGGCAGCCCTGGATCTTCGAGGTTGATCGCACCCCGCCGACGATCATCATGAACGGCGCCTTCGTGGGTGACCCGCGGCAGAACACCGCTGCCGGCTACATCGGCGAAGACACCGATGCCATCACGGTCAAGTTGATCGACAGGGAGTCGGGCGTCCTCTTCCGCGAAGACCGGATCGACGACGACGACTACAGTCACTACTGGTGGGACGATGTCGAGGACTATTGCGCCATCGCCCGCTACTCACTGCTCTATGACTCGTGGTTCTACGAGAACGAAATTCCGATCCAGTTCGATTCGGACAACAGTTTCAAGTACGACCTGTGGGTGGTGGATTCGGAAGCTGAGGACGATCAGACCTCGGTGGACGAAATCGAGGAGCGCACGCTGCTCCACACCGGCACGGCCGACGAACTGTGGCCGAACGTTACCTTCAGCGATGACGGCGACACCCTGACGGTTCCGCTCTATATCCTGGGCGGCGGCCGCATCAAGGACGGCGATGTGCTCGAAGTCGTTCTCTACAGCAAGCGCTATGAGATCGCCCCGATCACAAACCTCCTGAACGAGTATCTGGACCAGATTTCGGGTCAAGGTGGTCTGTACGGCGACGGCTGGTGGATCGATTTCTCCACCAAGCGTCTCGTCCAGTACGCCTCATCCATCCAGGACTGCATCAACAACGCCGGTTCGCGGTTCGTGGAGCAGCGGTTCATCGTCGACAAGGGCGCCCCGGTGGTCGAAGTGACCTCCCCGGGTATCTCCTGCGACGGGACACCGGTTGCCAACCCGATCGAGCCAGTGGCTGACTACACCTTCCATGCCAACTTCGACGACCAGGGTGCCGGCGTTAACCTGTCCACAGTGACAGTCACCGTCGTGGGCCCGGTTGCTGATGGGGACGTGAACGGTGTCACACTCAACGGTCTTGAAATCACCGAGGACGGTGTCACGTTCACCATTCCGCTGAGCGACCTGCTTGTCGGCCAGTACCGCATCCGCATCAAGGGTGAGGACCGGCTCGGCAACAAGTTCGACAAGGAATGCGTGCTCTTCGTGGGCGGCAACTCGCTCGCACTGGGCAACGTGGTTGCTTTCCCGAACCCCTTCAACCCGGGCGCCACGGATCTCACGCTGGCGTTCGACAACGTGAAAGCCGCCAACATCTCCGTCGAAGTCTTCGACTGGAACGGTGACAAGGTGGCCACCATCGGCCGGACGCAGTTGCCGGCCGGCAGGAACGTGATCAAGTGGGCGGGCCAGTCGGATGACGGCAAGCCGCTGGCGAACGGTGTCTACCTGGCTCGCATTGATGCGAACGATGGTACGCGCACCGTGAGCCAGGTCCTCAAGATCGCGGTCTGGCGTGATTAACACCACCTCCGGGGGGGGGGCGCGGGCCCTCCTCCCGGAGTTCAAGTCGGAAGCGAAACACGGAATCAACGGGAATCGAGTGAGGCTGGGAAACTGTGGAAAAGGAGGTTTACTGATGTTCGGTCGGAAGAGAGGAGCGATGATCGCGGTGGCCAGTTTGTTGGCGACCAGCGTGCTTTCGCTCACCGCCTCCGGAGCGGGCAACGAGAGCAGTGACGGCGCCGCGTTTCTTCGCGGTGGTGTTGGGCCTCGTTATCTGGCGATGGGCAGGGCGGGTACGGCCATTTCTCATGACGTTTACGCTGGCTACTGGAACCCGGCCGGTTTGGCCTCTTCCTGTGGTTGGCAGGTTGGCGGAATGTTTACCGGCGGTCTGGACTTTGATCGTAATCACAACTTCGTCGGTGCCAGCTACGGCAACAGCGGAAATTGGGGTATCGGTTTCGGTTGGACGAATGCCGGAACGAAGGAAATCGACGGTCGCAACCTCAGCGGCGGATCGACCGGTGTCTTCGATTACGGCGAGAACGCCGTGGCGTTGTCGCTGGCCAAGGCCTTCGATCGCGTTTCAGTCGGCCTGACCGGCAAGTACGTCACCCAGGATGTCGGCACCACGTTTGGCGTTACGGATGACAACGCGAGCGGTTTCGGCCTCGACGTTGGAGCCATGTTCCACGCCAGCCAGTACTTCGACCTCGCCTTGCAGGCCCAGGATATCTGGGCCGAAGTGGGCGATGACGAAGCGACCAATGACGTTCCGACCTTCTTCAAGATCGGTGGCGCCATTTATCCGACGGACGGTTTCACCATCTCCTCGGACATCGACCTGCTTCAGGACGATGACGGCGCGTTCTTCCGCATCGGCGGCGAGTATGCGTTCGACATGGGCGATGATTTTGACGGCGCCGTGCGTCTCGGTCTTGATACCGGTCGCTTTACCGGCGGCATCGGAATCGGGCTTGACTGGGTGGACTTTGATTACGCGTACGTCGTCGAGCCGGAGGATTTCCAGGGCTCGAATCATCGCCTGGGCCTCAAGCTCAACTTCGGCTGTGACGAACAGCCGATGATGGCTTCCCGCTCGGGCGATCGTGATCGCGACGGCATTCCGGATGACGTGGATCGTTGCCCGGATCAGCCCGAGGATTTCGATGGCTTCCAGGACACCGACGGCTGTCCCGATCCGGATAATGACGGTGACGGCGTGGTCGATGCCCAGGATCAGTGCCCTGGTCAGGCGGAAGATTTTGACGGGTTCGAGGACACCGATGGTTGCCCCGATCTCGACAACGACAAGGACGGCATTCTCGACAAGGATGACAAGTGTCCGAACGCCCCCGAAACCTTCAACGGTTACGAGGACGCGGACGGTTGTCCGGATGACATGCCGTTCTGCTTCCCGATCGCCTTCATCAACTTCAAGTACAACACCGCCGAGATGACCCATGCGGACTACATTCCGGTTCTCGAGGAAGTGGCCCGTATCATGAAGGAAAACATGGATGTCCGGGTGGAGATCCAGGGTCACACGGACAGCATCGGCACCGACGAGTACAACCAGAGACTGTCGGAGCGCCGTTCGCAGGCCGTGAAGGACTACTTGATCGCGAAGGGGATCTCCGGCGACCGCATGAGCACCCGCGGATTCGGCGAAGGCCAGCCGATTGACACCAACGACACCGATCTTGGTCGGGCCCGTAACCGCCGGATCGAGTTCAAGGTGATCAAGTAAGAAGGGTGCTTCGGCACCCCCACAGTTTCCCGTAGTATCGATTCCGACCAGACAGGAGCGCCGCCGGTTCTTCGAAACCGGCGGCGTTTCTTTTTTCGACCCCTATTGAGAACCAGGCTGGGAGTGGTTATCGACCCCGCGTCTTCAGATGTCCCCGGATCGTCCGATCGGTGGACAGGGGCGGGTTAACGTCGCCCCGCGCGGCCAGGCGCGCGGTGACCCGTTCACGATTCCGTTCCAACCAGCGGTCAAAATCATCGACGGTCCGAAAAAGGACCTTCTCTGCCGGCTGGCCGGTCGTCATCTCGCAGGATGCGGCATCGTAATCGCGACAAATCTGAAAGCGATCTTCATAGATGGCGCAGCCGTCGGCCGTCAGGTTCTCGCAGACGTTGTTGACCAGGAAGTACCAGTCGTCTTCGTGCCCGATGTAAATATGGATGTTCCGGTGAGCCAGGTACCAGCGGACATGGTCCAGGTCGGCTTCCGTCTTCGGTGCGTCGATGGAGAGGCTGACATACGTGCAGCAGAACTGGCAGCTGATACAGGTCCGGGACCAGTCCACCTTCGTCGTCATGGCCGGGACGCTAGCACTGCCCCTGGCGGCCGGTCAACGCGCCTTGCCCATCGCGGAACGCGGGTGATACCATTTTCCCTGCCGGCCGCGGAGTCTCTTAAGAAGCCGGGCCCGTCGAAAGTGAGGAACGACATCCAATGCTTATCTGCCCAAATTGTGGAAACGGCTTCCGGGACGACGAGAATTTCTGCCTGGATTGCGGCCTCAAGGTTGGTGAGGAGACTCACGACTGCGGCACCGTTGACCGGCAAATGCGTTATCGCCCAGTTTACAAGGCACCGGACGAGTGGATGGCCCTCACCATGCGCGATCTTCTCTCGTCGGCCGGACTGGATGCCCAGATCCTGATGGGTAATGAGCCGTGGGCTGACGGCGTGAGCCGGATGGCGGAAGGTTACTGGGGAAAGGTGGTCGTCCTTGAGGCCGAAGTCGAGGATGCCCGCCGTCTGATCGAGGAGTACCTGAAGGGCCTCGATCGACCGGTCCAGTAGACCATGTGGTTCCGCACGGCACTCGTTCTCGTGCTCATCCTCCTGGCGTGGCGAATCCTTCGCGGCGTCGTGGCGAGGCTTGCTTCGACTTCGGAGAGCCGCAAAGTGGCGCCGGATCTTGGCCGCAAGGCACCTGATTCCCGCGGGGGAGGGCCCATTTCCAGCCAGCCGGGCGCCGCCTGGCCCTCAGGCGAGGTGACCGACGTGACCTTTCGCGAAGCTCATCCGGACGAAAGCAGCACCCGATAGCTTGAAGTCCCGTTCCACCCGCCGCGAGACGCCGCCGCATGTCTGAGCGCAAACTGACCATTCGCGATATCGCCCGCCTGTCGGGCGTCAGCCGTTCCACGGTATCGCTGGTCCTGAATAATGACCGCCGGATCAGCGAGGAAACCCGGACCCGTGTCCAATCGATCATCCAACGATCCGGCTACGAGCCCAATGCCATCGCCCGCGGCCTGGCCCGTCGCCGCGCCGGCATGGTGGCCGTCGTCGTCCCCCGGACCTCCAGCCACGTCTTTTCGGATCACTACGTCTCCGAGGCCATCAGCGGCATCGGCGATGTGCTGGCCGGCCGCGGCTACCGCATGCTCATCGAGATGGCCAACGACGCCTTCATCCAGGATCGGGCCCACCACAAGCTCTTCCGGGAAGGCCAGATCGACGGGATGCTGATAATCGGCGCCCTCAGCACCGACGAGTACATCCTGGAGATCAGCCGGCGGTTCCCGGTGGTCCTCGTCAACAGCATGCTCGACGACATCCCCTCCGTGTACGCCGACAACCACCAGGGCATGCTCCGGATGATCGAATACCTGGTGGGCCTCGGCCACCGTCGGATCGGGTACATCGGCGGGCTCGACATCACGACCGTCGGCGCCGATCGCACCCGGGGCTACCGGGAGGGGCTGGCCGCCGCCGGACTCCCCGGTGACGACCGCTGGGTGGCCTGGGGCAACTTCTCCGAGGAATCGGGCGTGGAAGCCTGCCGTCACCTGATCGCCCGGGAGTCCCGCCTGACCGCCATCGTGGCCGCCAACGACATGATGGCCATCGGTGCCCTCCGGGCCGCCGAAGAGGCCGGCATGGCCGTTCCCGGCCAGTTGACCCTGGTTGGCGCCGACGACGTCAGCCTGGCTTCCTACGTCCGCCCCCGCCTCACCACCCTGCGCCAGCCGATGTACGACATCGGCCGCTCCGCCACCAATCTCCTCCTCGAGCTCTCGGAGGAGAGGCGGGAGGCGGTCGAACTGGCCGCCCGCCCGGCCAGCTCCATCCACCTTTTCATGTCCACGGAGATCGTCGTTCGCGAGTCGAGTGCCCGGGCGGACGAGCCGACTGACAACTGACAAACACTCCGGCCGCAGGCGCGCGGCCAGCTCGCTGATCTGCTTGACAGCACCGCCGGACCGCACCTAGAGTCCCCTTCGGTAGAGCGGTCCAACGACCGCGTTTCCCTCCGATTCGCCACACCGCTGTTCTCACCGGCGGCCACTCGTTGCCAGGGGTTCCCCGGACGACCCATGCGAATTGCTTCCCATGCCGCCCGATGGTTACCGATCGCGTTGCTCCTCGTGGCCGCCCCGGCGGCCTGGTCGGCCACCGGGCTCGATCTGCAGGGACGAATCGTGGTGGACGGTCAGTCCAACGATTTCCTGCCGGGTGAATCCCTCTTCGGGTTCAACGAGGATTTGGCCCAGGACGAGGAGTCGCGGGTCGATTCGCGATGGCAGGACAACGATATCGCCCAGCTGCATCTGACATGGGACGCCGACTCGGTCTACATTGCCGGCGACGGGGTCATCAACGGCAACAACATGATCCTGCTCTGGGATGTCGGAAACCCCCATCCGGGCGTCTTCGCCACAACGGGGATCGACTTCGACGGCCTCGGCGAGATGACCAATCTCAACTCGTGGCGCCGCAACTTCGTCTTCGCCGAGCCATTTCGGCCCGACCTGTTCGCCGCCACCTGGGATGGCAACACGGCACCGCACCTGCTGACCGCGTCCAACGACAACAGCGTGGTCGATGAGCAGCCGGCCGGTACCGGTGGCGGGCCATCGCTGTTCCGCTCGGTGGCCTCATTCCAGGGCACCCAGTCCGGCCGTTCGATGGAGGTGGCGCTCCCCTGGTGGAAGTTCATGGGCTTTCCCAACGAGTCCGGTCTATCCAGGCGATTCAGCCCGGCCCTGGGCGACAGCGTTCCCGTCCTGCCCGACGGCGTACGATTCATCCGCGTCGTCGGCGTCATCACCGCCGGCGGCGACGGCACCGGCGGCCCCGACTCCGCGCCGGACAATTTCGGCGGGCACGAAGTTGACGGTTCCATCCAGGTGGTCATCGATAACTGGATCACGGTTGATCTCGACACGCTGAACGACGAAACCGGAGAGCCGGGCCCCGACCGGATCCCCGATTTCGGCATTGATCCCCGCGACCGGGTGGAGTTCGTCGAACGCCCCCCGATCAACCCCGTTCGCATTGAGTTCGACCAGTTCCAGTTCAGCCGGCCGTACCTGGCCCCCGAACGCGGGGAAGAGGTTGAGTACACGTTCAACTTCCGACCGGAACTCCCCCCCGAACAGAGGAACCGCCGAACGCAGATATCCGCGTCGATCTACGATCTGCGCGGCGAGAAAGTCCGGACGCTCTATACCAGGGACTTCAACCCATCCTTGAACGATGCCAATCCGCGGCGTCTGATCCGCGATCCGGTCGACCCCCGGCATGACCGCTGGGATGGCCGTAACGACGATGGTGAGATCGTGAAGGGCGGTGTCTACCTCCTGCGCCTGATCCTGGAACCGGACCTGGCACGGCTCACCAAGGCCGTGGGCGTGAAGCGATGATCCGGACGGCACGAAGCGCCCTCCTCTTCATGGCCCTTCAGGCCGCGCTCCTGTATCCGGCGACCGCCGGGGCCTACTTTGAGGAATCGGAAGTCGGAGTTCGATCAGTCGGATTCGGCCGCGCGTTCACCGCCATCGCCGACGATGCCTCGGCCATCCACTGGAACGCGGCGGGTCTGGCCGGAATGGCGCGGTCGCAGGTGCTCCTCGCCTATTCACGCCCGTATAACGTCGAGGGGCTCCAGTCCAACTACCTTTCGCTGGCGATGCCCCTGTCGTTCGCCTCGGCGGGCATCTCCTGGCACCACTTCGGCGCCGCCGACATCCTTTCCGAGGACACATTCAGCCTGGCGCTGGCGCGGGACATCTGGGACAGCGGGCCCTGGCGCGTCGCCGTCGGGGCTACGGGCAAGCTGGCCCGGATCGGTTTCGCCGATTACACCGATCGGACCACCTCGGACGATGTGTCGGGTATTTCGGAGAGCCATGTGACCGCCGACGCCAGCATCCTCTTGCGCCACGGCTCCCGCTTTCGCTTCGGGGCGAACCTGGCCAACATCGGTTCGCCGTCGTTCGACCTCGTGGACGGATCGTCCGGCGGCACCGACCTGCCCACGGTACTTCGTCTCGGCGCGGCGTTCCAGTGGAATCCCGAGTCGATCATCTCGATGGACATCCAGCAGGTGGATGAGGATCGGACCGAGGTGAACGTCGGTGGCGAGGTGTCGTTCTTCAAATCGTTCGCCATCCGTGCCGGCATCTCCAGTGACCTGGGCGCCTCGGTCGGCGCCACGATCCAGGCCAGGCGCTGGGGGTTGGACCTGGTCACACTGGCCAACCGTCCGCTGGGGGCCTCCTATCGGGCGTCGATCCGGATCCCCTTCGGATCCGCGTCGGAAGGCGGGCGATGATGATGCCTGCGGCACATCGTCGCTCACTCGTCCGGGGCGGACGGCCGCTTCTGCTGGGGCTGGCTCTGGCACTGATGCTGCCCCCGGCCCTGGCCATCAGCCCCGCCTCCGCCGTCACGAAGCTCGAAGGCGAGTACAACCTGCAGCTGGACATCCGCAAGCAGGACCGGAGTTTCGACTGGGACTTCGACTCGAACAACAACGATACGTATTCGCAGGCCCAGTTCCGCCTGTTCACCCAGCCCAAGACGGGTGTCGAGGCGTTTCTTCGCTACGAGGCGGAGTGGAACACATCGGACAACAACAACGACCGGCCCATCTTCCTCTTCCGCGAAGCGCATGGCCGCTACCGCTGGGAATTGAACGGGGCCAAGAAGGGTTTCGACACCTACCTCTTCGCCCGGCAGGACCGCTTCTGGGTGGACAACTACCTGATCCCGGTCGTCCGCAATGACGAAGGTCGCGACGGCGGTAATGCCCAGGGGATCCGCGTCGACTCCTGGGGCTTCCTCGGCGGCCTCAACGCCACGGCCATCGTGTCGGACTTCAGCGGGCAGTACAATCCGAACGACGTGACCTGTCTCGATTGCACACCCGAGAAGCTGGAAGCCCGTCGCGAGGAGCGCCGGCGGCAGACCGACGATGGATACGTGCTCCGGCTGCGCCGCACGTTCGATCAGAACCGGCTTCGGACGGGTTTCACCTACAACCGGCGCGTCGAGAATCAATCCGGTGTCGAACAGGATTCGACGCGCTTCGCGGAAGTTCTGGCGGGTGATGTCCGGTACACATTCAAGGACATCGACTTTTCGATGGAGTACGCGCAAAGCCGGACGCGCGGGCCCGAGCCGGGTGTCCAGTTCCGGGATGGTCTCGACCAGGAACTCCTCGGGGTGCGGATTCCCGATTCGGCCGTCATCCTCGGCGAGATCCGAAGCCTGCGCCTTGGTAACGCGCGGCTCGGGTACCTGAACGTGGCTCCAACCGGCTGGTTTCGCGGCCCCACCTTCGACAATCGCATGGGCGAGTCCAACCGCGATGAACGGGGCTACGTCATCAACACCTGGTACCTCGTGCCGGCCCGCGCCATCACGCTGACCAACAACTGGCTCGAGTACCGCAAGAAGGCCACGCTACGCCGCCACGTCACCGAGTTCTATTCCGAGGCCTACATCGAGTTCCTGCGTGGCTTTACCGGCAAGACCTACTACCGGCAGAAGCGAACCATCGACGACGTCAGCGCCGTCCGCCAGCGCATCGAGAAGAACGACGATTTCGTCTTCTGGATCTCGGTCGAAAGCCAGCTGGCATGGTTCCGCCTGAGCGGCAAGATAAAAAACATGGGCACGCCCTTTCAAAAGGAACTGGGCTCGATCGAGACGTCCATCAATCTCGGAGCAAAGACGAAGCTCTACACGCGGCTGGTAACCGGGGACGACCCGACCAGCCTTCGCCGTTCGCTCTTTACCCAGATCCAGTACCGCCCTTCCGGCAACATGGAACTCTTCCTGGAATACGGCCCCGGGTTCATCGGAGATTCCCAGATTCCGGTGGACGACGGCGACCTTGAAGGTTCCGGCCGCCAGAAGGACATTATCAAGGTATTCCTGAGGGGGACGTTTTGATGCCGTTGCGATTGCTGACCAGCCTCGTCCTTCTCCTTTTGGTCGTCTCCTCGGCCGGGCGCGCCCGGGCCGAAATTACGGGCGTCGAGGGCGGTGTTCAATTCACGTACGACAACAGTGCGGCCTCGCAGGTGCACTGGGCCGGGGATTTCAATGGCTGGAGCACCACCGCCAATCCATTCACGAAGGACGGAGAGCTGTGGGTCATTGTCCTCCCGCTGCCTCCCGGCGAGCACATGTACAAGCTCGTCGTCGATGGACAATGGGTGGCGGATCCGAACAATCCGGATACCAAGGGAGAGTTCGGCAACTCGCTGATCCGGGTCGGGGCGGACGGCAAGCCGCAGGCCGGATCGGCGGGGGCCTCCGGGATAACCTCCCTGAGCCCGAAGATCAAGCTGAACGGGCGCCTCATCTCGCGCTTCGAATCGATCGATGACCCAAACCAGGGCGGGCGATTCGAGCTGCGCCGTCCGGACTTCGACCTGGACCTCGATTTCAATATCCGCATGAGCGATGTCCTCGATGCCCGCGTGCTCACGAATATTCGGGCCGAGAACGAGGATGTTCCGTTCTGGCAATCCCGACTCAATTTCGATCGCGGTCATCTCCATCTGCATTCGGACCGTATCGATCTCCTGGCGTTCGACAATGACCGCATCGACCCGTGGCCGGACCCGCTCCGGCTGGTCGGCAACGTCGGCATCTACGACCATGATTTCGGCTACGACGAACAGGGCATGCTCGCCCGTAAGAAGCTCGCGGGATTCGACATGCAACTCCTGTACGCCGATAACTTCCGCACGGGGGGGACCGACCGTCCCGGGTCCGTTGCCGCGTCGGCGCCCATCTACGAGGGACAGCTCGCCCGGGCGCAGCCCCTGATCGCCGAGTACGACTTCAACGACACGGACAACAACAAGGATGTGCTGGCGTACAGCGCCGGCCGAAAGCTGGGTCGACGGCTCGATATCGGAGTCGTCGCGCGCCTGGACCGTGGTTTCAACCCCGGTTTTGCCCGGGTTCGTGAAGGGGGATACGACACGACCGGTTTCCGCCCGGCCCGCGTGGTCGAAGGCCCGACCCTGGAACGCTGGAGCGGCGCCGGCGGCCACGGAACCTGGTCAACGGGACCGTGGAAGCTGGGCGGCGAATACCTGTGGGGGCGCAATCACCTGGACTTCCAGAATGGTTCCACCCTGAATGAATTCCGCTACGTCGAATCCGACACGACCCGGAGGACGCTCGGCGGTTCGGGGGCCCGGGAATCCTTCACCATCGCCACCGACCAACGTGCCAACCTGTCAGCAGCCGGCCCGGCGGTGGGGCTGGACCTGAAATTCGGCTGGGAGCTGCACACGACGCGAGTGACACCCATCGGCAACGACAGTGCGCGGTATCTCGATAACCGAATGACGGTCTGGTCGGGTCATGCCGGTCGAACGTTTCCCCTGTCGGGGGAACGAGCCGTCAAGGCCCGTCTGGGTCTCGAATTCGTCGACTTCGACTACGACGCCGGAACGCCCTGGCGCAGCCAGTTCTGGTTCGACAGCCGTAACTTCTGGCTGGAGGCCGGTGAACACGAGGTCAAGGTTGATCGATTCACCCTGCTGGGGGGCGACGACGTGGTCTCCTGGCAACCATCGGTGTCGATCGATATCCTGGCCGATCCGCCCCTGAATGTCCGGTACGCCGGCACCATCAACTCAACGGGATTCGATCTCAAGCCGAAGTTCATCGAGACCCTGTTCCAGGCGACGCTTCAACTCTCATCCCGGACGCGCCTCTACTCGGATACGCGGTGGGCACGGTATGACGATCCGGTGCTTCAGATCGACGGGGGTTATCTTTCGACATTCCTGGAGCTTCAGTATCAATTTACCCCCGGTATCCAGTTTGCCCTGTCGTGGGGTGTCGATCCGTACGTCATCGACGAGCCGGTCAACGAATACGCCTACATCGGCCGGGACACCTACCTGTTCGATCGATTCGCGACGGGTGCCGCGGCCGCCAACAACTACTACAGTCTTTATACGTTCCTGCCCCTGGCCGAGCAGGAACTCGAGGACGAGCGCCGGATCCAGCTGGAGGCGATCGTCCGCTTCTAGTTGCCGGAGAGGGCCGCCAAAATGACGGTCGACCGATGAGGTGACAACGATGACAAGGAACAACGAAGTCGGCAGGTGGGTGCGAGGCATCGCGGTCGTCCTGCTGGTGACGGGGGCCAGCGGCTGTTCGGCACTGTCTTTCATCAACCCGCGGCTTCCGCCCCCGCAGAACAGCGAGAAGGGTGTGCTTTTCCGGTACCACGCGGCGTCGGCACGTGTCGTGCAGGTGGCCGGAAACTGGCCCGAGAACAACTGGCTGGCCGGCCAGGCCCAAACGGGATCGTTTCGCATCGGCGAGATGACGGACGATGACAAGGACGGCGTCTGGGAGCGGTACGAAAAACTGCCGCCCGGTCGCTATCAGTACAAGTTTCGGATCGACGATGTGAACTGGAAGGACGATCCGAGCAATCCGCAGCGGGCCGACGACGGCTTCGGCGGATTCAATTCCCTGCTGATCGTGAAGTGAGCCGGATCATCCGGCGTTGAGGAGGCAGTCAACCGTGCTCAAAGGACTCGCGCGTCGCATCGTTCCGGCCCTGTTCACCCTGATGCTGATCGGACTCGGCTGCGACAAGGGGCCGGTTGAACCGGAACTGACGCCCACGGGGGACAAGCCCTGCCTGGAAACCGGCAGCCTCACGGGGTCGGTTACCGTGACCGGGATCTCGGGCAGCCTTCCTTATACGCGTGTGTATGCCATCCTCGACGAAGACACGCTCTGCACCTCGGCCTTCACGGCCATCCAGGTCGTCGGCAATCACACCAGTCCAGCCTTCTCGGTGACGGCCTCGCGGGTCATGGACCGCCTCGGCGGGTGCGTCTGGGCTGATTCTCTCAACCTTGTGCCGTCGCAGTTCGACGCCACGCCTGGCCGGCTGCAGTGGAAATTCATCACGAACCGCACCTTCGACAACCCCCCGGACTATGGCTCCCCCGGCAGCGGCCTGGGTTCCCTGGTCGGCATCTCCCGGCTCGGGGCACCCGGCCCGGACGGCAACATCGAAGCTCGGGTGATAACGGGCGGCCCCTACCTGGCCATGCTTGATGAGTCGTCGAAGCGATATGCGATTCTTCCCTGGAGCCAGGCACCCGTGCGGGGCATCGACCAGTCGTCGGGTCAATTCGAATTCAACGACCTGTGCGTGGGCAACTATACGCTCGTCTTCCGCGGCGCCGGGGTCGAGCCGATGTCGGCACGCGGCCTGGTCGTGGCTGCCGACGATACAACGACGGCCGGAAATACCATCCTCCGGCCCGCCGCCGGCGTCTGCCAGTCGCAGTACACGAATATCCAGGTGGCGGGCGATCTGAATCCTGAGGCCTACGGCAACTTTGACCTGGTCCGGGCGCCCCAGATGACGATGGTCGAGGGGTGCATCTGGGAGGCCACGGTCAACGTGGCCACGGCGGGTAACCACTTCTTCAAGTTCATCACCGACCTCAATTTCGACGAAACTCCCGACTACGGCGGCAGCGAAGTGTGCACGGCCGATCTCGAGGGCAGCGTCTCGCTGGTCACCGGCACCGGGACCGCACTCTGTATCGAATTTCCCTCGGCGGGCGATTTTCTCTTCCGCCTGGACGAAACCACCCTTACCTACGAGATCACCAGAGGGAGTGGCAGCGGGCCGACCGGGCGTCTGAAGGGGCGCATCCGACTGTCGGACAACCCGGATCCGATGCCCGAGACGCTGGTGCAGGTCTTCCGCGCCGGCACCAACATCCAGGTCGATAGTCTGAGCGTCCTGGAGGCGTTCTCGTTCGGCGGCCTGCCGGTGGGGTCGTACGATGTCCAGGCCACCGCGTCCGGCTACATCGACGAAGTCCGCACGGTCATCGTGATCGAAAACCAGACCACCGACCTCGGCACCATCACCCTCGACCCGGGCTGCCAGAGCGTCTTCACGCGCATCCAGGTGGTCGGCAATCTCAATACCGATCTCTACGGCAACTTCGAGCCGGCGCGGTCGCCGGACCTGGTCAACCTGGGTAATTGCGTCTGGCAGGGGACGGTAAACAGCGTGCAGGCCGGAAACCGGCTCTTCAAGTTCGTGACCGGGGGGGCCTTTGGGGCGGACGACTACGGCTCCGACGAGATCTGCCGGGCCGAATTGACCGGGCCGGTGGCGTTCGTGGACGGGCCCGGCACGGCCATCTGCATTACGTTTGCCGAGTCGGGCAACTACCGCTTCACCCTGGACGAAAAAACGCTGAGCTACGCGATCGAACGGATCCAGGTGGCGCAACCGGCCACGATTCGCGGCAGCATCACCTTCAACGGGGCGCCGGGCACCGGCCAGAAGGCCTTTGTGCAGCTCGTCGATGTCGCGGGTCCGATCCCGATCACGATCGACTCGGACAGCACCACGGCGGCATTCGAGTTCACCGGTTTCGGCGCCGGGATCTACGAACTCCGGCTGTCGGCCACGGGCTTTGTCAACACGACCCGGTCCGCCGCGGTCCTCGCCGGGCAGGTGCTCGACGTCGGGGCCATCAACCTGGTACCCGGTTTCACCTCCCGTTTCAAGCAGATCGCGCTGATCGGCAACTTTCCGGGCATCAACTGGGAGCCGGCCAATCAACGCGCCATGGTCCAGAGCCCGGCCGGCACCTGGAAGACGACCCTGACTGCTCTCCCCGGCGGCAACTACTTCTTCAAGTTTCGAACGAACGACAACTGGGAATCCCCCGACCCGGACTATGGTTCGAACAACGACGAAACGTGCCGCCCGGTCCTGTCGGGCCCGGTGACCCTGATCTCAGGTGGCGGGCCCAATGCGCTGTGCGTCACCTTTCCCGCCGGCACGGCCGATTACGAATTCACGCTCGACGAGGTCCTGCGCACCTATGCGATCGTGCGGCAGGGTGAGCAGGGCACCGGAAGGCTGGTCGGCTCGATCACCTTTGCCGGGATCGCCGGGGCGCCCATTCCGTCGGCTCGAATCCGGTTACAGACCCAGGCAGGCACCGCGGATCTGGGCCAGGCCGCCAGCGATCCGTTGACCGGCGCCTGGACGCTCGACCAGCTCGATGCCGGTACGTACAAGATCATCGTCGAAGCCGGCTGCTTCCAGAGCGTCACGATCGAAAATCTGGTGGTCGGTACGGCCACAACGGCCGTCCCGCCGGTCAATCTGGCCGTTGGCACCAGCATGTTCCAGCGTATCCAGCTCCTCGGCAGCTTCAACGGCTTCGACCTTGGTTCGACGCCCGATATGTCAAAGCTCTCGGCGTGCGTCTGGGTGGATACGTTGGTTATCACCGATGTCACCGCACCCATCGAGTTCAAGTTCGTCACGGACGGCGATTTCGATACCTCGCCGGACTATGGCGTTCCCGGCGATCAGCTCGATCCGGCCTCCGGGCCCTGCGTTCTCGGGGCCGGCGGTTCGTCGGGTAACATCAAGATTCAACTGGCCGAACCGGGCACCTATTTCTTCGAGATCGACGAACGGTTTCCGCGCTACATCGTATCCCGCATTGGGCCAGCGGAACCGGGCACAGGAGGCTCACGATGAGCGGGCGCTGCGTTCACGAATTGCGGATGATCGTCGTGGCGGCGCTCATCATCGGAGTGGGCGCTTGCGGTGGCGGGGGAGGCTCGACGTCGAAGGACGGTCGCCGCGGCGCAAGCGCGACGAAGATTGTGATATGGGAACAGATGGACCCAAAGGAGGTCACCCGGTTCGACCGGCACCTGAACGCCTACATGGCCGCCCACCCCGAGGTGCGAGTCGAACATTCGCACTTCAACACGGAGGACCTGCGGAGCCAGTTCCAGAATGCGGCCAATGCCGGAGGCGGTCCGGACCTTGTTTACGGGCCGTCGGACCAGGTCGGGCCGTTCTCGGTCCTCAAGATCATCCTGCCACTCGACACGCTGATTCCGGCGTCGACGCTCGCCAACTTCCATCCGGCGGCGTTCGACACGTTGGACGGCCATATCTGGGCCATTCCGGACCAGATCGGCAACCATCTCGTCCTGGTCTATAACAAGGACCTCGTACCGACGGCGCCGGCGGACTTCAACGCCCTGATTGACGCGGCCAGGAAACTGACCGTGGACGATGACGGCGACGGAACACCGGATCGGTACGGCCTGGCTTTCGAAACAAACGAGCCGTTCTGGCTCATTCCGTTCCTTACCGCCAGCGGCGGCTGGGTCATGGATGCCACGGGACAGCCCACGCTCGGCACACCCGCCATGGTGGATGCGCTTCGCTTCCTGGCCGATCTCAAGAACAAGGTCGGCATCGTTCCAAAGGAGTGCAACTACCAGCTCATGGACACGCTCTTCAAGGAAAAGAAGACGCCGTTCATCATCAACGGGCCCTGGTCCTGGCAGGACTACATCGACAGCGGCATCAACCTGGGCCTGGCGCCGATTCCGCCGCTGGAACCGGGCGGCCGCCGGCCGGCGCCGATGGCCGCCGCCAAGGGGTATTCGATCAACGCCAACGTGCCGGCCGAACGGAAGGCGGCCGTCCTGGCCCTCCTCGAGTACCTGACCTCGCCGGAGGTGGTGGCCGACTTTCCGGACCTCCTGATCCTGCCCAGTCGCCGGGAAATCCTTGACAGCCCGAAGGTAACGGGCAATCCGCTGCTGGTGGCCTCGCGGCAGGCGTACGAAGCCGGCCGCCGGATGCCGGTGACGCCACAGATGCGGGCCATCTGGGATGCGATGCGCCCGGTACAGCAGTCGGTCATGAACGGCAGCCTCCGCCCGGAGGCCGCCGCGGCCCAGATGCAGAAGGACGCCGTCAGCAAGATCGCGGCGATGATGAACTAGGAGCCGATGGCCGCTGATTCGAGTCGCAGCCGGCTCTTCCCCTGGCTCCTTGTGGGTCCGGCCATGCTGGTCATGGCACTGGTCGTCTTCTATCCGTTTGTCTACAACGTCGGCATTGCCTTCAGCGACATGAGCCTCCGGACGTTTCGCAATCCGGGCTTCGCCGGCTTCCGGCACTTCATCGAAATCTTCACGACCTCGCCCCTCTACACGATCCTGGGCAAGACCGTGATCTGGACGGTCGTCAACGTGACCTTTCATGTGGCGATCGGGCTGTCGCTGGCGCTCCTGCTCAACGGCCCCGTCAAGGGGCGCAACATCTATCGGGCCCTGCTCATCCTCCCGTGGGCCATGCCGCAGTACATCGTGGCCCTCACCTGGAAGGGGATGTTCAATTACCAGTACGGGGCCGTAAACCTGATTCTCGGCCGCCTGGGCGTGCCCCCGGTGTCGTGGCTGTCCGATGCCACCGCGGCCTTCGCCTCGGCCATCATCGCCAACATCTGGCTCGGCTTCCCGTTCATGATGGTCATCTGCCTCGGCGGCCTCCAATCGATCCCGAAGGAGATGTACGAGGCGGCCGACATCGATGGCGCTCCGGCCTGGACGAAATTCCGGAGGATCACGCTGCCGCTACTGAAACCGGTCCTGGTGCCGGCTATCGTGCTTGGCATCGTCTGGACCTTCAACAGCCTCAATGTCCTCTGGCTGATCACCGAGGGGGGACGGCCGGCCAACCAGAGTCATATCCTGGTTACCTGGATCTACAACGAGGCGTTCACGCTGTACCGGTACGGCTACGCCGCCGCCTTTTCGATCATCATCTTTCTCATTCTCCTGGGTTTTTCGATCCTGTTTGTCCGGCAGACCCGGGGTACGGAGGCGGTCTACTGATGACTTCGGCACGTTGGAAATCGATACTGAGGCACCTGGTCCTCATCGTGATCACGCTGGCAACGATCTACCCGGTGCTGCAGGTGATCGGTATTTCGCTGCGACCGGACGACCGTCTCTATTCAACGTCGCTGGCCCTGATCCCGAAGGGAGCTACGCTCCAGGCCTGGCACAACGTCCTGTTCGAAAAGCCGTTCGGCACATGGCTGCGTAACAGCCTGTTCATCTCCGTGGTGGTCACGCTCCTGTCGATCACCCTGGCTTCCACCGCGGCGTACGCCTTCGCCCGGATTCGCTTCCGGGGCCGTCAGGCCGGCCTGATGGGGTTTCTGGTCACCCAGATGTTCCCGGCCACCATGCTCCTTCTGCCAACCTACGTCCTGATGGCCCGCCTCAAGCTGATCGATACGCCGGCCGGGTTGATCATCGCGTACGTGGCCACGGCGTTACCGTTCTGCGTCTGGACCATGAAGGGATTTTACGAATCGATCCCGCGGGAGTTGGAGGAGGCGGCGCTTATCGACGGACTGACGCCGTTCCAGGCGTTCCTCCGGATCGTCCTCCCGCTGTCGACACCAGCCCTGGCCATTACCGCGCTCTTCTCGTTCATGGCGGGGTGGTCGGAGTATATCGTGGCCCGCGTGGTCATCAGCTCGAAGGGGCTCTACACCCTGCCACTCGGTCTCGCGGACATGGCAGGAACCTTCCAGACGGAGTGGGCCAACTACGCCGCCGGAAGCTTGCTCGTATGCCTGCCCGTGGTGACGCTGTTCATCCTCCTGAACCGGTTCCTGGTCAGCGGGTTAACATTAGGCGGCGTAAAGGGTTAGACGCTACTAAAAATCTAGTTGTCCTTGCCGGGCCGCGCGCCGTGATACTATTTTGGCGTCTCCGGCGGAGTTGTTGAACCGGTCCAACAATCGGTCCCGCCGCCGGATCGTCCCCGTTCGTCAGCTCCAGATCATCCGTGTTCCAAGGGGTCGCCTCGATATGCCGCCAGGCCGCGGCGAGGACGGGTGGCCACAAGACATCCTCGGAGGAAGGCAACCATGAAACGTCTGGCTACGACACTGACCCTGCTCGCCGCGACCCTCGTCGCAACCGCCGCATCCGCCGGCACCATTGTCTTTACCGGCAACGAATCCGACTTTCCGGTGACCGACCTCAAGGTGGATGACGGTATCGACACCCAGGCCTTCGATTGCGGCTCCGGGCCGGTCCATCCCTTGGACATCGGCAAGCTGTACGTCACCAATGACGCCACCAAAATCTATATCGGCTTTCAGTATCGTCGATTCTGCTTTTGCGAGATGCAGCTCGGCGTGGCCATCAACACGAAGCCCGGCGGCACCACGGTCGACGCGTTCGCCCACCAGATCGACTGGTCGCTGGCCGCGGATGCGCCCGATTTCTACATCTATGATGTCATTCCCACCAACTGCAACGGATTCAACTACGAGGTCCTGTACCGGGCCAACGGCTCCAACGGTTGGAACACCGTTCAGGACGGCTCGAACGGGCTCGGCATCTTCGATACCGACGGCGGCAACTTCGTCGAGATTGCCATCGAGATGGCGGCCCTCGAGCTCACCGGCTGCAGCCAGACGATCGGCCTCGAGGTCTGGACGACCCAGGAAGGCAACAGCAAGCCCGCCTTCGATTTCGTCGTCAATGACAACGAGCAGCGCTCCACCCCGACCGGCACCTGCTTCGATGTCGGAAATCCCTGTGGCCCCAGCCAGCCGCGCGAGTACTGCCCGTATACGATCGAGTGCCCGCCGGTCGGCGTCGAAGACGCCACATGGTCCAAAGTGAAGGCGCTCCTCCAGTAGATCTTCGGGGGTCGGCATCGCAAGGTGCCGGCCCCCTCTTGTTTCCGCACGACCCGCCACCTGGCCCCACGGCGCTGGCGCCGGGCAGGGCCTTTCGAGGGACCCCCGAAATGAACGTCCGCCGTCTCGTCCCGGCCGCGCTGCTCCTCCTGGCCATCGCCACCCCTTCCGCCCATGCATTCGTCCCACAGACCATCACGGTCGACGGCATCAACGACTTCGACCCGTCCAATCGCATCGATATGGACGCAGGTGACACCGAAATCAAGAACTGGTGCACGGGCGATCCCGAGAACGACGCCCCCATGGACCTGGGGAGCATCTACATCACCAACGACAACTCCTTCCTCTACGTCGGCTACTTCTACGAACGCGACTGTTTCACCAGTCCGCAGCCCAACCTGGGAATGGCTCTCGACGTCAACGATGCGGCCGGCAACGTCGCAGACCGCTTCGGCCGGAAGATCGCCTGGAACACGGTGCCCTTCAAGCCCGACTACTACATGTACGACGTCCTGGACGGCTTCAACTACGAGGAGCTCCAGGAGACCAACGGCGCCGGCGGGTGGGTCAACATCTCCACCCAGGTCAATCCCTCGTGGGGAAGCGGGTCAAACGGCCTGGGCATCATTGAAGGCGGGCCGTCACCGGTCTTCGTCGAGTACAAGCTGCCGCTGTCAGTGTTCGACAAGCTGACGGTGGGGGGCCTGGTGGCCGGTAACACCATCCATGTCGAATGGTGGATGACCCAGGACGGCACCTCGAAGCCGCCGCTGGACGCCTCCTTCTCGGACGGCGTTCAGACATCCACACCGACCGGAACCGTCTTTGATGTCGTTACGGCCGTGGAAATGACCGGCATGCACACCTACGTCATCCAGGCCCTGACCGACGTGACGCCTCCCACGGTCACCGCGGCCTGCGCCACCAACTTTGCCGTCCAGCCGAACAAGCAGTTCGCGCTGACCACCACCAAGGTCGATGTCAGCTTCAGCGAGCCGGTCGACCTGGCCACCGCGCAGAACACGGCCAACTACGCCATCACCAACATCGGCGGGGCCACGGTTACCGGCGCCGTGCGTGACGGCACGGTGTCGAGCCTGGTTCACCTGACGTTGTCGGGTTCCATCGGGGCAGCCAACCTGTTCCGGCAGGTCACCGTCACCGGGGTCAAGGATCAGGCCAACAACACGATCGTGAACAATGGCACGACCAATCGAAAGACCTTCTTCATCCAGAACCTGGTCTTCGAGGGGGATTTCACGGTCGGCCTGTGCAAGGGGGTCTTTGCGCCCGCCGACACGTTTGCCGTGGAGGGCAACCTCGCGCCACTTTCCTTTGCCCTGTGCGACAACGCCGTCATGACCGACACCAACGTCGACTCGACCTACACGGTCACGGTGCCGTTCTGCATGCAGCAGGGAGGCAACGGCAAGGCCGAGGCCGACCTCGAATGGAAGTTCAGCCGCGCCTGTTCGCAGTTCGAGCCGATCGGCGGCAACCGGGCGTACCACCTGACCAGCGACAACGGCGCCTCGGCCACGCTGACCGGCTTCTGGAACAACGACGACCCGGTCAATTTCACCAGCAAGGCCATCGACGTCATCTTCAACGTCAATACGTCGCTGTTTGGTGCCGGGACGGTCACGCTGCTCGGCAGCCAGAGTCCGCTCTCGTTCACCCAGCCGGGCGCGGCCATGGCGCCGGTCGGCGGCAACGTCTACCGGGCCACGGTGCGCTTCCCGAAGTGCACGGCCAAGAATGTCCAGTGGAAGGTCGATTACAACGGCGTCATCGAATGCACCGGCCAGGGCGATCGAAACGTCTTTCTGAACGACGCCCTCTTCGGCATCGTCGGAAGCGCCGAAGGCCCGATCACCCTGCCGGCGCGCGGCATCAACCGCTGCACGGTCACCGACAAGGCCGTCCGGGTGGTCTTCAAGGTCGATTCGCGGATCATTCGCCCCGACGCCATTCCGCCGGGGGATACCATTGTCGTGGCGGCCACCCAGCCGCCCTTGAGCTTCGTCACCCTTCCGGATCCGGACGGCGTCATGTTCGATAACGGCGTGTCGCCCGACGCCACCGCCGGTGACCGGGTGTTCACCCGCCAGGTCACGTTCCCGGATTCGACGCCGTTCAACGTGGAGTACAAGTTCTGGCTCAATCGGGAAGACGGCCTTTCGCCGATTACCGGTGGCCCGGAATTCGAATGCGCCGGCGTCGGAAACCGCACCTTCCAGATCGATGACGTGGCCTATTCCGTGGCGGTGCCCCAGGTCCGTCCGCTGAACTACTGGAGCTACTGCAGCGATGTCACCGGCGTCGGTGATATCGACGGTGCGCCGCGTCCCGGCCGCATCTGGGCCGAGCTTCAGCAGAATTATCCGAACCCGTTCAACCCGGTCACGACGATCCGTTTCGAGTTGCAACAAGCCGGTCCGACCCACCTCACGGTGTACGATGTGGCCGGTCGTCAGATTGTCGATCTGCTTGATGGCACGCTCGATGCCGGCCAGTTCGAGGTGATCTGGGACGGTCGGGACACCAGAGGCCAGGTGGCCCCGAGCGGCGTCTACTATTACGAACTCACACAGGGGACCTACCGACTGGCACGCCGGATGACGGTCGTGCAGTAGAGTCCTGCCGGATCGATTATGCTGACGGCGCCGACCTCCTGGTCGGCGCCGTCTTTTTTATTGGAGGAGTCCGTTTGCCCGCTCGCCCCCGTGCCGCCGTCTTCGACCTGGATGGCACCATCATCGACAGCCTGGGCCTCACCTTTGAGGCCATGCGTGAGGCCGTCCGACCCTTCCTCGATCATGATCTGACCGACGAGGAGATCTACGCCCGTTTCGGCCCCTCCGACCACGAGATCGTGGCCGGTTTCGTCGCGCCCGGTGATGCGGATCGGGCCGTGCGGCGCCTCATGGCGGCCTATGAGCGCGGTGTGGAACGCATGCCACTCTTCCCCGGCATCGAGGCCCTCCTGGACACCCTTGCCGATCAGGACGTCGTCCTGGCTCTCTGCACGGGTCGCGGCCGGCCCAGCACCGACCTGGTCATCCGATCTCTCCGGCTCGACCGCTGGTTCGAAGTGTCCGTTACCGGAGAGGAGGGGGGACGCCCGAAGCCGGCACCCGACGGCATCCTGGAAACGCTGCGTCGCCTCGAACTGGATCCGGCCGAGGTCCTCTACACCGGCGATTCGGTCAAGGACGTGGACGCTGGCCTGGCCGCTGGCACGCCCACCGTCGCCGCCCGCTGGGGCGGGGTGGAAGGCGACGAGCCCGGTTTCGCCCGCGCCACCCTGCGGGCGCACCACCCCCGGGACATCCTGACCTGGTGGGAATCGCTCGGCTGAAAGTGGTAGTTTTTCCGGGCCAGCAGCCCTGAACGACCACCTGCCGATCCCCTCAGGAAAGACCAAGATGGACGAAACCCGCGGCATCACCGATCCGGAACTCCGGGATGACGAATCCCAGCTGGATTCGAACCTCCGTCCCCAGCGGATGGAGGATTTCATCGGCCAGCGGAGCCTGCGCGAGAACCTGGGAATTGGCCTCACGGCCGCGCTGCGCCGCGGCGAAGCCCTCGAACACGTCCTCTTTTACGGCCCGCCGGGTCTCGGAAAGACCACGCTCTCCACGCTGCTGGCCCGCGAGCTCGGGGTTGAAATCCTCTTTACCTCCGGCCCCGTCCTCGAGCGCCCCGGCGATCTGGCCGGCGTCCTCACCAACATCCCCGAACGGGGGATCCTCTTCATCGACGAGATCCATCGCCTGAATCACACGGTCGAGGAGTATCTCTACCCGGCGATGGAGGACTTCACGCTCGACATCATGATCGACAAGGGCCCCAGCGCCCGTTCGGTACGATTGACGCTGCCAAAGTTCACGCTGGTCGGCGCCACGACGCGTGCCGGCCTCCTCACGGCGCCGCTGCGCAGTCGCTTCGGCATGACCTATCGGCTCAACTATTACGACGCCGATGATCTGACAGTCATCGTCAAGCGTTCCGCCCGAATCCTCGACGTTCCGATCGAGGACGAAGGCGCCACCGAAATCGCCGGCCGCGCCCGTGGCACGCCTCGAATCGCCAACCGACTGCTTCGCCGGGTCCGGGACTACGCGCAGGTGAAGGCCGACGGCCGGATCACCGCCCAAGTCGCCCGGGCCTCGCTCGATCTCCTCGAAGTCGACACCCGCGGCCTGGATGTCATGGACCGCCGCATGCTCGAAGCCCTCATCCAGAAATTCGGCGGCGGCCCCGTCGGCCTCAATACCCTGGCCATGGCCGTCGGCGAGGAAGCCGACACCATGGAAGACGTCTACGAACCCTTCCTCGTCCAGGAAGGATTCCTTGAACGAACACCCCGCGGCCGAATGGCCACGGAGCTGGCCTACCGGCACCTGGGGCTGGATCCGGTCGGACGGCGCGGCGGCCCGGGGCAGGAAGAGCTTTTTTAGGGCATCCGGTACCTGATCGACTTTCTGCGCCGGGGACTGGACAGCTCGAAAGGCATCCATTTAGCGTCTTTGTGTCCGCCCTGAGAAACCTCATCCTCACCTTTCCGTCCGGAAGGGATCCGACATGCCGGGAAGTTATCGCCGATCCGAATTTCGAAGCTCAAATTCAGGTAGTCTGGTGGGGGAGGAGCCGATGAAATTCCCTTTCAATGAGCGGAAAACCGCCCAGGCTGCCGCGTACCTGATCAATCTGGCTGGCGGCAGCATGAATTACATGGTCCTCATCAAGCTCCTGTACCTGGCGGACCGCCGAGCGCTCCTTGAGACGGGCGTGCCTATCACCGGCGATCGCATGGTCTCGATGCCGCACGGACCGGTGCTCAGCACAGTCCTCGATCTGATCAACATGGGAAAACATGGCGAAGCTCACCCTTCGCCATGGTTCGAGTACCTGCTGGAACCGGAAAATTTCCAAATCGCAGTGGCGCAAGATTCTCCCGCGAGTGACGAACTCTCAAAATATGAACTGGACGTGCTGGAAGCCATCTTCAAGTCATTTGGTTCCCTGGACAAGTGGAAGATTGTGGAACTGCTCCACACGTTACCGGAATGGCAGGATCCGGACGGTTCCTCGGTTGCTATTGACCCACGAGAGATTCTTCGCGCCGAAGGCAAATCGAACGACGAGATCGAGGAAATTGCCAGAAACGCCCAGGAGCAGCTGTTTCTTGCAAAAATCAAGAACGCTGGCTAGATGGACCCGAAAGCAGGGGACTCGTTTCTCAACCTCAATCCGTCAAGTCCCCGCCACCTGTGGGTGATTTCCTCAACGCTGGTGACGATGGTGGGTTTGTCATATTCAACTTCTCGTCCTTGCGAGAAGGCTGTGACGAAAGTTGTATCGTCGAGCCGGGTGAGCACCCGTTGGTCAATGTGAAGACGTACGTAGTTTACCGGCGTGGACACGTTATGACCCGGGTGCACATCAAGGCTCTCGAGAGCCTTGGATGTTACTCCGAGCAGACCCCGGTTACGGTCGACTTGCTCAGGCGCATCCAGGAAGGGGCGCTCGCTTCTCCCTACTGCGTCCAAGGGCTGCAATCGAGAATCCGAAACTCATTGGAGAAAACCTGAAACGGACGTCCCCCCATGCACATCTCCGACTTCGACTACGAACTCCCTCCGAATCAGATTGCGCAGCATCCGCTGGTCAATCGCGATGAGTCGCGGCTCCTCGTCGTCCCGCGTGGCGATGCCCCGTTCGAGCACAAGAAGTTCGGAGACCTGTCGGATCTACTTGATCCGAAGGATCTCCTCATCGTCAACAACACCCGGGTTCGCCATGCACGGCTGGACGCCAAACGCGAGGGGTTCGACGGCCACATCGAAATCCTCCTCCTGAAACCGCGCGGCGCCCCGCACGTCTGGGAAGCACTGACGCGTCCGGCACGCAAGCTCGACATCGGCACCGTCGTCACGTTTGCCGAGGACACGATCCGGGCCCGCGTCACGTCCACCGGCGAGGACGGCCTGCGGGTTCTCGAGTTCGATCCGGTCGTGGATGTGCCGCTCCTCATGCGGGAGCATGGCCATGTGCCGCTGCCCCCCTACATCAGCCGGGCGGATCAACCCGAGGACACGGAGCGCTACCAGACGGTATTCGCGGCGCGGGAGGGAGCCGTGGCGGCCCCCACGGCGGGGCTGCACTTCTCCGAGGCTCTGCTGGCCAAACTGGCCGATCGCGGCATCCAGCGGGCTGCCGTCACGCTCCACGTCGGCATCGGCACGTTCCGCCCCGTCATGGCCGAGGACCCGCGCCAGCACAAGATGGAGTCGGAGTGGTACGACGTGCCGGAGGCCACCGCCCTGGCCTGGCGGCAGTGTCGGGAGCGGGGGGGACGGGTGGTGGCGGTTGGCACCACGGTCGTCCGAACCCTGGAATCGGCCACGATCACGGACCAATGCGGCCAGGCCCGGCTGGAAAGTGGCGCCGGCTGGGCCGACCTGTTCATCTACGAGCCGTTCAACTTCCGGGCGGTCGATGCCCTCGTCACCAACTTTCACCTGCCGCGCTCGACGCTCCTCATGCTCGTATCGGCCTTCGCGGGCCTCGAGCGGACGCGCCGGGCCTATCGCGCGGCCATCCGTCAGGGTTATCGTTTCTACTCCTACGGAGATTCGTCGCTCTACTACTGACCCGGCCCCCGGCCGGGTCTGAACAACAGGAGCCGGCCCATGACCGATGACCTCAGATATCCAACCGGCCGCGTGCAGTTCAAGCCAGGCCTCACGCCAACCGACCGCGGCAGCCTCATCCAGGCCATCGCCGCCGTCCCGGCCAACCTTCGAAAGGCCGTATCCGGTCTGAACGACGCTCAGCTCGATACGCCCTACCGGCCGGACGGGTGGACGGTGCGGCAGGTCGTTCACCACGTGCCGGACAGCCATCTCAATGCGTTCGTTCGAATGAAGCTGGCGCTGACCGAGGATCACCCCACGATCAAGCCGTATGATGAAGCGCTCTGGGCGGGCCTGCCGGATGCCGCACTCCCCATTGATGTGTCGCTGCGTCTCCTGGACGCCCTCCACGAGCGATGGGTGGCTCTGATGAATGCGCTGGACGATGCCGCCTGGGCCCGCACCTGGCATCATCCGGAAAACGGCCGGACCTTCACTCTCGAAAACCTGCTGCAGATCTACGCCTGGCACGGCCCCCATCATGTGGCCCACATTACCCACCTGCGCGAGCGGAGCGGGTGGTGACGACCACCAACGAAAGAGGATCCCGCCGATGATCACCGCCGTCATTCTCCTGAATTGTGAACGGGGCAAGGTGAACGCCGTGGCCCAGAACCTGGCCGAGATTCCGGGCATCACCGAGGTGTACTCCGTGGCCGGCCGCTGGGATCTGGTGGCCATGATCCGCGTCCGGCAGGACGAGGAGCTGGCCGATCTCGTCACGACAAGGATGCTCCAGGTGGAGGGCATCCGTGAAACGGAAACACTGATCGCCTTCCAGGCCTTTTCGAAGCACGATCTCGAGGCCGCGTTCAGCCTCGGCGGAGAGAGTTAGAGCCGGCCCCGCCGGCACGCTCATGTTCCGTTTTCAGGTCGAGGCGGTCGATACGCACAGCCGCGCCCGCCTTGGCGCGTTCCAGAATGCCCGCGGCCGGGTCGAAACGCCGGTCTTCATGCCGGTCGGCACACAGGCCAGCGTCAAGACACTGTCGGCCGAGGACCTCGAAACCAGCGGCGCCGACATCATCCTGGCCAACACCTACCACCTCTACCTGCGCCCGGGTCACTCACTCATTCGTGGGATGGGGGGGCTCCACGGCTTCACCTCGTGGAATCGCCTCTTCCTGACCGACTCCGGCGGATTCCAGGTGTACAGCCTGGCCGAGCTCAACAAGATCACCGACGATGGCGTCCGCTTTCGAAGCCACCTCGATGGCTCCTCGCACGAATTCACGCCCGAACTGTCGATGGCCATCCAGACCGATCTGGGCAGCGATGTCGTCATGGTCTTTGATCAGTGCACCACCTGGCCCTGCACGCCCGAGGAATCCCGGGTGGCCCTCGATCGCACCACCCGCTGGGCAGAGAGGTCCCGCCGGGCCTTCGACGAACGGGATGCGATCACCGGCAGCGATCAGGCCCTCTTCGGCATCGTGCAGGGAAGCGTCTTTCCCGACCAGCGCCGGCAATCGCTCGAGGAACTGATGGCCATCGGTTTCGACGGCTACGCCATCGGTGGCCTGGCCGTCGGCGAACCGAAGTCGGCCATGTGGGAAACGATCGAGGCACTCGAACCGCATCTGCCGGCGGATCGGCCGCGCTACCTGATGGGGGTCGGCACGCCCGAGGACCTGATCGAGGGGGTCCGGCGCGGTATCGACATGTTCGATTGCGTCCTGCCTACACGAAATGCCCGAAAGGGCACCGTCTTCACGCGCGATGGTCGGCTGGTGGTCAAGAATGCCGCCTACGCGCGGGATGAGAGACCGCTCGATTCCGATTGCAACTGCCCCACCTGCCTCAGGTACAGCCGGGGCTACCTCCGGCATCTCTTCGCCACGGGGGAACTGCTGGGCCCTCGGCTCGCCAGCCTCCATAGCGTATACTTCTACCTGGCCCTCATGACCGAACTGCGTGCCTCACTCCGCGAGGGTCGATTCGATTCGTGGAGCCGCAATTTCCTGGCCCGCTATCGAAATATTGAACCGTCCCCGTCAACTCCATAACCCCTTTCGGAGGTCCGAACGCGATGTTGCTGCCGGCCACGCTTGCCGCACTGCCCCCCATGACTCTGCCGCCCCTCATGGCGCCGTCCACCGGTGCGGAGGGCGGCAATCCGCTCCTGTCATTGCTGCCGATGCTTCTTATCTTTGTCATTTTCTATTTCCTGCTGATCCGCCCCCAGCAAAAGCAGGCGAAGAAGCATTCGGAGATGTTGAAGAATGTAAAAAAGGGGGATCGGGTGATCACCTCCGGCGGCGTTTACGGCCGCGTCGTGGGCGTTGGTGACAACGACCTGACGCTTCAAATCGCAAAGGACGTCGAAGTGCAGCTCCAGAAGGGGGCCATCACCTCGGTGGTCACGACCGAGGACAGCAAGTCCTGACGATGCCGTCCGAGGAACTTGCGCTTCGCTTTTATGGTGATCCAGTCCTGCGCCGCAAAGCCAGCGACGTCGACACCTTTGATGCGTCGCTCGCGAAGCGGGCCGAAACGATGTTCGAGATCATGTACGAGCACGACGGTATCGGCCTGGCCGGAAATCAGGTGGGTCTGCTGTCGCGGTTGATCGTTCTGGATGTCAGCCTCGACGACGACCATCGCGTTCGAATGGCGTTGTGCAATCCGCGCATCCTGGCCAGGAAAGGGGAGGATGTGGCCGAGGAAGGTTGCCTGTCGATTCCGGACGTCCGGTCCGACGTCAGCCGGGCGGACATTCTCACCGTCGAGGCCGAAGGGCTGGACGGCAAGACGATCCGGTTCGAGGCGGAGGGTCTTCTGGCCCGCGCCATTCAGCACGAAATCGATCATCTCGACGGCGTTCTGTTCATTGACCGTCTTTCGGCCACGCGTCGAAAGTTGCTCGAAGGGCGTCTCCGGGAGATCGCCCGGGAGCACTCGATCTGACGGGCCCGGTGCCCGTTCGAATCGAGTCGGAAAGACGGACGCATGCGCGTGGTATTCATGGGGACGCCCGATTTTTCGGTCCCCTGCCTGATCGCCCTGGTCAACGCCGGGCACGAGGTGTCGCTGGTCGTCACCCAGCCCGACCGGCCAAAGGGGCGCGGACGGCAGCTCGCCCCGACGCCCGTCAAGTCGGCGGCGATCGAACGACAACTGAACGTTTTTCAACCGGAGCGTCCCAACCGGCCGGAGGCGGTCGCCGAGATTGCGGCGGCACGGCCGGATGTTCTGGTCGTGGTGGCGTATGGAGCCATACTCAGGGGGACACTCCTCTGCCTGGCACCGATGGGAGCCATTAACGTGCATGCCAGCATTCTTCCGCGTTACCGCGGCATGAGCCCGATTCACCGGGCCATCCTCGACGGTGATGAGATGACGGGCGTCACGACAATGCACATGGATGAAGGAGTGGACACGGGCGACATGATTCTGAACCTGACAACGGCCATCGGCCCGGATGAAACGACCGGTGCGCTGCACGACCGGCTGTCGGAAATGGGCGCGCGCCTCCTCATCCAGACGCTGGCTGCGATCGAAAACGGCACCGCACCGCGCACGCCCCAGCCCGCCCTCGGGGCCACCTACGCCGGTCGCATCGACAAGGCTCAGGGGGCCATCGACTGGACCCGCCCGGCGCACGAAATTCACAACCGCATCCGCGCGATGACGCCCGCTCCCGGCGCCACCGGCATCCTGAACGACCAGCCGATCCACCTGTCGGCAAGCCGGCTGGTGGGGGATGACATCGCCGCGGCCGGCACTTCCGGCACCATCTTCGCCATCACGCGCGAGGCCATCCGCGTGGCCACCGGCAAAGGCGCCATTGATATCCACGAAATCCGGCCCGCCGGCGGCAAGACCATGTCCGGCGCCGATTACACCCGCGGCCGCGGCATCGCGCCCGGCAGCTGCTTCCAGGCCACGCCACCCGCGGTCCCCCGCAACTCCGATGCACCCGGCAAGGACCCGTCATGAACAATCCCCGCCCCCGCCCCTCGCGCAAGCGCCGCGAGCCGATCCCGAAATCCCCGCGCGAAGTGGCGCTCGAGGCGCTGTACGCGGTGGATCGCCGGCACGCCTTCAGCGATCGCCTGCTGCACAAACTCCTGCGCGATCACCCGATGGACCCGCGCGATGCGGCCATGGTCACCAACATCGTCCGCGGCACGCTCCGCTGGCAGGGGCGGATCGACGGCCTCCTGAACCACTTCATCAAGATCGGCCTGGATGCGCTGCCGCCGATGATCCAGAACATCCTGCGCATGGGCGTTTTCCAGATGCTCTACATGGATCGTATCCCGCCCAGCGCGGCGGTGGATGAAAGCGTCAAGCTGGCCAAGAAGTTCGGCCACCCCGGAACCGCGGGGCTCGTCAACGCCGTCCTGCGCAAGATGGTGGTGGAAAAGGACAATCTTCCCGAGCCGCGACTTGGCGACAATCCGGCACCGGCGCTGGCCACCATCTATTCCCACCCGGAGTGGATGGTCTCCCGCTGGCTCCGGCGTTTTGGCCTGGACGAAACGCGGGAGCTGCTCGATGCCAACAACACGCCGCCACCGGTCACGATAAGGGTCAACCCGAATCGCACCACGCGGGATGAGTTCCTGAAGCGCCTGCACGACATGGATCTCACCGCCGAAATCGGCGAGCATCACGCCAACACGATCCGGGTCAACGGTGATTTCGCCCCGGCCTCCGTGTCCAGCTTTCACGAAGGGCTGTTCACGGTGCAGGACGAAAGCGAGAGCATGGTCGTCGACCTGCTCGGTCCTAAGCCGGGGGAACTGGTCGTCGATCTCTGCGCGGCTCCCGGCGGCAAGACCAGCCAGATTTCCGAACTGGTGGGCAAGAAAGGCCTCGTCATCGCCGTGGAAGGGCAGAAGGGGCGACTGAAGCCGCTGTGCGAAAACCAGACCCGAATGGCGCTGACCAACGCGGCGCTGGTTCTGGCCGACGGCCGCAACCTGGTCCTGAATAAGCCGGTCGACCGGGTCCTGGTCGATGCCCCCTGTTCGGGCCTCGGCGTCCTGGCCAAGAGGGCCGATGCCCGCTGGCGGAAGACGGAAGCCAGCGTCCGCTCGATAGCCGTGCTGCAGGCCGAGCTCCTCAAGGCGGGCGCGGCGCTGGTTCGCCCGGGCGGCGTCCTCGTTTATAGTGTCTGTTCCATGGAGCCGGAAGAGGGTGACCAGCAGATCAAGCGTTTCCTGGCCGAGCATCCCGATTGGCAGCTTGATGACGCGGCCGCGCATCTCCCGGCCGTCATGGTCACCGATGGCATGATGCTCATCCTGCCGCACCGCCACAAAATGGACGGTGCCTTCGCCGCACGGCTGCTCCGAAAGGCCTAAATGGCAGCGCGGTCGAGCATCCCTCGTGGAGCCAGAGTGATCCAGCTCGGAATGATCCTGCTGGCGGCGTTCCTCGGGGTGATCCTCCTCTTCAATGTGGTCGTCATGCCGGCCTTCGTCCAGAAGGGAAACGAGCGAACGGTGCCGGACGTCAGCGGCCGGGATCTGACTACCGCCCGGGCGATGATCGCCAGTGCCGGCCTCCTCGCCGGCGAAACCCGCCAGCGCAACGATGCGCGCTCCGTCGGCACCGTCATCCGCCAGCAGCCTCCCGCCGGCCACTCCGTGAAGCAGGGGCGCCCCATCATCCTGACCGTGAGCCTGGGCGAGCCCGACCGCCAGGTGCCCACGCTGGCCGCCGAATCAATCCGAAACGCCGAGCTGGCCCTGGGCGATGTCGATCTGGTACTGGGCAATGTCACCACCGCCCCCGCCGACAACGTGCCGGCGGACCTGGTCGTGGCCAGTCAGCCAGCCGCCGGCACCAAGCTCAAGATGGGAAGCCCCGTGGATATCCTGGTATCCGGTGGATCCAGCAGCCGCAACACGGGCTACCGGATGCCGGACCTGCGTGGCCGCGAAACCCGCGATACCCGCGATCGGCTGCTCGACGCCGGCCTCCAGGTCAACGTGGATGAAAAGAGCTTCGGTTTTTTCCGGGTCGGCGAGACGCACATCACCGAACAGGAGCCACTCCCCGGAAGTCGCGTCATGCCCTGGGATACCATCTATCTAAAAGGGGAGTAGCCCCGGATGACCGACAAGATCCAGATAGCCCCCAGCATTCTCTCCGCCGATTTCACCCGCCTGGCAGAGGACATCCGCCTGATGGAAACCGCCGGCGCCGACCTGCTCCATCTGGATGTGATGGACGGCCACTTCGTCCCCAACATCACATTCGGCCCACTGGTAGTGGAAGCCATCAACCGGATGACCAACCTGTTCCTGGATGTTCACCTCATGATCCAGGACCCGGCCCAGTACGCAGAAGCTTTCATCAGGGCCGGTGCCGACCGACTTATGGTCCATATCGAAGTCATGGATGACCCAAAACCCTTGCTGGACCAGATCCGCGCCCACGGATGCCAGGCCGGCCTGGTATTGAACCCCGAGACACCGTTCGAGGCCGTCGAGCCACACCTGGCCAACATCGATTGCCTGCTGGTAATGAGCGTCCACCCCGGCTTCGGCGGCCAAAAATTCAAACCCGAAGTACTGGACAAGGCGCGGCGAGCGAAAGCAATGCGAGAAATGAACGGATGGGCCTGGCCCATCGAAATCGACGGCGGCATCGACGCCCAAACCGCCAAGCAAGCCGTCCAATCCGGTGTCCAGATCCTGGTAGCCGGCAACGCCATCTTCAAATCCAAAAATCCAACCGAAGCCCTGAAGCAAATAAGGGAATCCGCGGAACTAGCCGCCACCCAGACCAGTTCAACGCGAGCCGAAATCCGAACCGACGAAGGCTTCCTGTAGGTCAGCCGCCACCCAAGGGATACCCGCCATGCCAGCTCCGCCCAAACTCCGAGCCGCAATCCTCACCCTGGCCGCCACCGCCGCCGTAGCCCTGACCCTCCACTCCACCCCATCCGATTCCCAACAATACATTTACGCCAACGGCGACTCCCTGAACCCCCGCATCCAGTACGAAGACGGCACCATCTCCCTCAACGACCGCTGCGCCGTCCGCATGACCAAACTGGCCAAACGCATGCGCCCCGTCTACGTAAACGGCCAACCCATAGGATTTTGTTGAGGCCCATGCCCCGCGGCTTTCGGTGAAAGCCCCGAGACGTATCTGAAGGCGCGCGGGATCGCCATTCAGGATTACTTTGATCCAAAGAAACCGGCGGTGTTGGAGGCCGATCATCGATCGTTTGTGAACTATGAGGTGTACTTCTTTGCTGACGCCGCCGCCAAAGCGCGTTTCGACACAAATCCATTGCCGCATTGCCGCCTGGTGACGGATCCTATAATCAGGACTCGATTTCAGCCGATCAGTCTTAGCCCGAAGACGACCTATGACGGGCGGACTTATTACTTCCTGACGGCGGGGAATCTGGCGACATTTGCGGCGACGCCGGATAGTTTCGCGGTGCGGAAGGGGATGTAGCAGGCAGCAATCTCCAACGAGCAAGATCAGTCGCAGGGGCCTGTCAGGCGCCTGCTCTGACCCCTATTTCGTGAGACACTCGGTGTCTGCAAGTGTCTGCTGTTCGCGCCGGAACTCGGCCGGGGATTTCATCCCGAGCGAGGAGTGCGGCGCGAACGTGTTGTAGTCCCTGATCCAACCGTCGATCTGTTCCAGGATCCGCCGTGCCGAGGACAGATCCCCGCCCGCCACGTAGTCCCGCTTGAACGTGTTGACGAACGCCTCGGCCATGCCATTGGACTCGGGGCTGGCCACCGGGATCGTGATCGGCGTCAGATGGTGCCGCTCAACCTCGATGACCGTCTCCAGCGACGTGTAGATCGATTCGTTGTCGGTCAACCACTCGACCGGGATCTCCGGCTTCCCGGTTCCGAGAAAAGGTGAAGCGGGCCCGCGCGATCCGCGACATGAATGCGTGGCCCTGGCCCATTGAAATCGACGGCGGCATCGACGCCCAAACCGCTGCAGATGCGGTCGAATCCGGCGTACAAATCCTGGTGGCCGGCAACGCAATTTTCAATCACAAGAATCCGACTCAAGCCCTGAAAAACCTCCGGGTTTCGGCAGAAATGTCCCGCTTAAAAACCGTCGCAATGCGATCCGAGACTCGGACTGACGAGGGCTTTTCGTAGGTCACGGGGAGCCAACGGATCCGTGCGTGTACTCGGGTTCGATCGTGCGCCCAGCACGATCACGGCGATGGCGTATCGTGAGAGGGTTTGCTGGAATGAGAGGCTGCGATCGACGGTGACAAAGATGTCAAATTTGTGCTCGGCTCGCCCGAGAAGTTCACCGTTCTTCAAACTAGCCCAACCTACCTCAGGGACGGTCTTGACGTCGTAGCCGACAATCAGGTCCGCGAGGCGCCGATCGACGCACTCGTCGAGAAGCACCTTCACGACGCTTTTGTGATCATCCGGGCCGTTGCTTCATCGAGGAAGGCTACGACTTGAGCCTTCTCGACGGTCGGGAATCCTGCCAGGAAATCGTCAATGGTCTCGCCGCCCTCGAGATAGTCGATCAGCGCTTGCACTGGAACACGTGTGCCAGCGAAGACGGGCGTTCCGCTCAGAATGTCTGGTGAGGACGTCACGATCAGGTTTGCCATCGTATGATCTTACGCTCCTTCGCATTCGGGGCTCAAGGTGGCCAACTTTGAAAGATCAAGTTCATGAGAGGTCATATGCTACAGCCGCCGCGTCCCCGACTCCGTCACATGCCGGAACACCGCCTCGAGTGTGTCGTCCGGGGCCTGGAGGCGCCAGACGGCGGCGCCGGCCGCGGCGATGATGCCGGGGAGCTCGGGATAGAGCGTGTCAGGGCCGCTTGTCAGAAACGACAGCGAGTTGGGACCGGTGATGCGGACCTCGATCGTGTCGGCGCGCGCCACGAGTACCTGGGCCAGCGGTCTCGGGTCGCCGAGGAGGTCGAGGTGCACCCGATGCGGGTGGCGATCGCGCAATGACTTCAAGAGGTCGGCCAGATGGCCGAATCCCAGCAGGCGGCCATGAGCCAGGACGGCGACGCGGTCCGTCAGTGTTTCGATCTCCGATAGCACATGCGATGTCAGCAGCACGGTGCGGCCTTCGGCGGCCAGCCGGCGAATCAACTCGGTCAGGTCCCGCCGGCTCGGCGGATCCACGCCCAGGAACGGTTCGTCCAGCAGGACCAACGGGGAATCTCCTGAGAGCGCCCAGCCCAACTTCAATCGTTGGCGCATGCCGCGGCTCCACGTACCGTACGCGCGGTGGCCGTCGGCGGTCAGCCCGGCTACCTGGAGGGCTTTGTCGGCGCGTTGGTTGACTTCTGTTCCGGTGGCACCCTGGGCGGTGGCTACCAGCCGCAGGTTGTCGCGGCCTGAGAGACCATCGTGAAAATTCTCGGTGGCAGGCACGAACGCAATCCGCGAACGGATGTCGGCGGTGGTGAAGGGATTGCCGCCCAGGACGGTGGCGGTGCCTTCGCGCGGGCGCACCAGTCCGGTGAGGACGCGCATGAGCGTGGATTTGCCGCTGCCGTTCGGGCCCACCACTCCGGTGAGTCCGGGTTCGAGTTCCAGGCAGAGGTGCGACAGGCCGACCACCTCGCCGTAGAAGACGCTGACCTGATCGAGTTTGGCGGCGGTCATGGGATCATCTCGCGGGCTACGCGCCAGCGGGTCAGCAGGAACCCTGAGATTCCCCAGGCGAACAGGATGGCGAGGTGGCCGAGGGATGGGAGCCACACCGGGTCCTTGAACATTGTGTCGACCAGGAGCCGGGCGACGTTGATCGGGCCGATGGCCCAGTCGTCACCTTTGCCGAAGACTTTGAGGACGGTGTCGGGCAGTGTCATCACGGCGAGTGAGAGTAGCAGGGCCCAGCGGCCTCGCTTGGTGGCGGCGCTGGGGCCGACGGTGGCTCCGGCCAGGGCGGCGGCGGCTCCCAGGGTCAGGAGGGCGGCCTTGCCGAGGTCGGCCAGTGAGTCGAGGGGCGCGGCTTCGGATCCGAGAATGCCCTGGCGCACTGCGATGACCATGACAATCGGCATGAAGAGGACGATGAACACCGGCAGGAAGACGGCCAGCATTTTGCCGGCGGCGTAGAGCGTCGGGGAGACGGGTCTTACGGCGTAGAGGTAGAGCACGTCTTCGGCACGATCGCGGGAGACGGCTGGAGTGCCGAGGCCCAGCGCGGCCAGGAATACTGGGATGGTTTGGAATTGCAGCAGGAATGGCAGCGGATCCCAGCCGACGTCGGTGCCTTGCATCTGGCGGAGGAGGAGCCGGACGATCAGGACGACGGCAGCGCCGATGGGCGGGAGGAATCCCATCACCAGGATGACTCGAAGAAATTTCCTTCGCATGGCGATACGGAACTCGCGCTGCGCGATGGTGCTGATGACGTGGATGCTGGATGGAATGCCGGTCACCGAGCGCCTCCGTTGACGGGCGGGGCGTCCAGGGTGGCCAGTAGCGCTTCCTCCAGCGTGGGTGCCTCGCGGTCGAGCTTGCGGATGGCAGCGCCGGATTCGGCGGTTACCTTCCAGAATCGTTGGAGCGCGGCTTCGTCCACGGCCGCCAGGGTGAGGCGACCCTTGTCATCCAGCGCGGCGGGAACGCCGGCGGCCGAGAGGCGATCCGCGAGAGCTTGATCGAGGCCATCGCCGCTGGCGATGAATCGTGCCTCGCGGCCTTTCAGCATCGTGGATACGGGGCCGCAGAAGGCCACCGTGCCGGCGTCGAGCAACAGCATTTCATCGCACAGGAATTCGGCGTCGGCCAGGATGTGGGTGCTGACGAGGATGCGGCGGCCTTCATCTCGCAGACCGCGGATCAGGTTCAACAATTGGGTGCGCCCGGGCGGGTCGAGGCCTACCGTGGGCTCATCCAGGATCAGGATCTCGGGATCGTGGACGAGGCTCATGGCCATCTTGCAGCGCTGGCGCATTCCGGTGGAGTACTCGGCAGTGGGGCGGTAGCGCTCTTCGCCGACGTCGAGAGCATCCAGGGCGCGGTGGCCCCTTCGGAGTGCTTCGCGGCGGCTGAGGCCCGAGAGCATTCCGGCGAAGACGACCGCATCGACGCCGGAGCCGCCGGGGAAGATGCCGGCCTGCTCGGCCATGACGCCGGCTTTGGTGCGGATGGTCAGGGCGGCTTCGGGTTGCTTGAGGCCGAGGACGGTGACCTGTCCTTTCTGGGGGGCCAGGATGCCGAGGATGGCACCGATCAGCGTTGACTTGCCGGCTCCGTTGGCGCCCACGAGTCCGACCGCGCGCCCGTGGAGCGCGGCATTGATTCCCATGAGGACGGGTCGGCCACCGCGGGCCAGGTGCAGATCCTCGACCTGGATCCAGGGGGTGCTCAACAGAGCTCCGTGAGATCGCGGCGGCGGAAGATGAGCATGGTGGCCAGGAGCGCAATCACCGTGATGACGACGAGAACGAGGACCGAAACCAGCCGATGCTCGGCCGGAACATTTGCGACGGGGATTTCGAAGAATTCCTGCATCCCCGCCAGCACCCGCACGTGATACGACACCGACAGTCGACACAGCTCGAACGGAATCTTGGCGATCGACTCGTCGAAGAGGAAATACCAGAGGAGCCCGGCGGCCAGGCCGCGCGCGAGCAGCAACTGGATGAACCCGAACACGGCCGTGAAGGCCACGCCGCCGAGAGTGGCGGCCAGGAAGGGTGCCCCCAGGCTGGTGAGCGATTGTCCGCCGATCCACCCCACGCCAACGACCATGATGCCGAACGCCAAACCGAACAGGAGGGCCGTGACGGCCGATCGGACCAGGGCCAGCGAATCGCGGGAGGCCGGGCCGAGCAGCGGGTACAGGATCGTGCGATGGCGGATCCCCTCGCGGAGCGGCAGCTCGGATACCAGCAGCGCGAAAATCGGTACGCCGGGCATCAGGAGTGCCTTGCCCATCTCGAAGGAGAGTTCCCCCTCGGTCCCGGCCGGGGCCCGACCGATCGTCCTTATGAGAAACGCAATCAGGTAGACGATGGCCACGCCGAGCAGCGAGAGCCGGAAGGCGGTGGTCCGTGGGAGGGGAAGGAGGTAGGAGCGGAGGGCGATGCCGAGTTCACGGGGAGTCATGGGGGGAGTGTACGGA
>Ga0163152_10000360_pt1 | contig 81269 bp, 74 predicted proteins | sample OliLakLV19MP8IB2_FD_148635 | JGI IMG/M metagenome (GOLD analysis project Ga0163152, IMG submission 148635) | Freshwater microbial mat bacterial communities from Lake Vanda, McMurdo Dry Valleys, Antarctica - Oligotrophic Lake LV.19.MP8.IB-2 | ecosystem: Environmental > Aquatic > Freshwater >... | reverse complement strand
GACGATCTCGAGCGCACGAACGCGGTGGTCGTCGTTCAGCACGGCGCCATCGTCGCCGAACGCTACCGCAGGGACGTCGAGCCCGACCACGCCTTCATCTCGTGGTCGATGGCCAAGAGCATCACCAGCGCGCTGGTGGGAATCCTCGTGCGCCAGGGCAGGCTCGACATCTCGCGGCCGATCCCTGTTAAGGAATGGCCGGCGGGCGATCCTCGCCAGCGCATCACCATCGACCAGATGCTGCGCATGGTCGACGGGCTGCGCTTCCGCGAAGCCGAGGACCTCGGCAACGGCAACATCCGCTACTACGCAGAGGATGAGTCCGACGTCATCCCGATGCTGTTCGGCGTCGGGAAGGACGACGTCGCCGCGTTCGCCGCCACGCTGCCCTACCAAGTCGAGCCCGAGGCGCGTTGGAACTACAACAGCGGCGCCAGCAACCTGCTCTCGCGTCTGGTGCGAGACACCATCGGCGGCGGTGAGGCCGAAATGCGCGCCTTCATGAAGCGCGAGCTGTTCGATCGCATCGGCATGCGGACCGCCGATCCACGCTTCGACCAGGCTGGGAATTTCGTCGGCTCGAGCCATTGCTACTGCAGTGCGCAGGACTTTGCCCGCTTCGGATATCTCTACCTCCGCGACGGCGTCTGGGACGGTGAACGAATCCTGCCCGCCGGTTGGGTGGACTATGCACGAACGCCGTCGACGCAGTCGGATGGGATCTACGGCGCCCACTTCTGGGTGATCCCCGGCAGCCTCGGTCTCTTCTATTGCAGCGGCGCCTGGGGGCAGAGGATCCTGATCAGCCCGAAGCTCGATCTCGTCGTCGTGCGCCTCGGGCAGACCTCGCCGCACAAGGTCGCCGCCGCCGTGCGCTATTGCAAGGAAGTGATCGACACCTTCCGCCCGACCGCGGCGTAAAGCGGCGTAAAGAGGAAGCGTCTCACGGACCTCAAGCTGCTCGCTCAGGCCATGCGATGAAGGGCGCAGAGCTTGTTCCCTGACGGATCGCGGAGATAGGCGAGATACATCTTGCCGAGGCCGCCTTCCCGCACGCCCGGAGGCTCCTCGCAGGTGGTTCCGCCGTTGGCCACCCCAGCCGCGTGCCACGCATCCACCGTGGCCGGATCGGTGACGGCGAAAGCGCCGGTCGGCGACACGTAGAAGATCCGCCTGTCGTCGTCGATGAAGCCAGGTGAGATGCCGAGCGTGCCGAGCACCGCGTCGTAGAATTTCTTGGATGCCTCGAGATCGTTGGTGCCGACCATGACATGACTGAACATCTCATTTCTCCTCTTGCGACGGGTCGCAACGCTGCAACCGACGTCCCCCTCGCTACCAGATCGTTTCGATGAAGCGCAGCGAGCGCATGTGCCGGTCCTTGCTGACTGGTGACGGGATCGGTTCGACCCTTGAACCACGTGACCGGCGGGTCGCAGCGCGGTCGGCGCGCTCCAGGAAGATGACATCCAGGCCGAAGTGGGATGGACGTCAGACGGCAGTCGGAAGGGTTCTTGTCGACCGTGCGAACGCCGCGTCAGACTCTTCGCTGGCAGAATTGTCGAGCCGTCTCACTCCGAGCCGCGCTGGCTCATGCTGGGTGCCACGGACGCCGGACGCCATCTCGCGCTGATCTTCACGCGGCGCGGCGAGAAGCTGCGGCCGATCAGCGGCCGTCCCATGCGGCGAAAGGAGCGATCGGTCTATGAAGAAGCCTGCCGCCAAGTCCAAGCTGGCTCCCCGAAGCGCTGAGGATCGACAGGTTGCCGAGTTCCAGCGGCGCGACCTCGGGCGAGACGTCCCGGCCACGGCGCGAGTGCTGCGACGCGCGCGCCCCACGTCGATCGTCCTGGAGCCCGATCTCGTCGACCGGCTGCGAGTTCTCGGTGCGAAGCGCGGCCTCGGCTACCAGACGATGCTCAAGGTGATCGTTCGCGAGCACCTTGACGAGTACTGACCCTCGGAAACGACGAAACCCCCGTCGGACGGGGGTTTCGGTTCAGAGCGGGCGACCGGGATCGAACCGGCGACGTCCAGCTTGGGAAGCTGGCATTCTACCGCTGAATTACGCCCGCGTGCATGAGGCAAGTAGTTGAGAAATCTGGGGGCTGCAAGGGACAACGGGTGGAGTGTCGCGGGCAGATGCCGAGGCACCCCTTCAACGCTGGGGATCGGGCCAGCTCGCTCCGCTCTCCACATCGTCCCGGACCGTCGACTCGAACGCCTCCATGAATCGCTCCGCGAACTCGGCACCTGGACACTGGACGAGAGCCACGTGGATCATCTTCACGGATGCGCCCGCGGTCGATGCCCTGACGGCAGCAACGAACTCGCGATCTCTCGAAAAACAGATCTCTTAGCGCACCGCGACGTCGCGGTAGAGGCGGCCATTGTCGAGCCCCCGCAGCCGCAGGGTCGCGACGGAGTCGACGTCCTGGCCGCGACGAAGCAGCTCGCGACGCACGGACTGCGGCATGTTCTCATCGAGGAGGATCTTCAAGGTGCGCCGGCGACGCGCTCCGCGCGAGCCAGCTCCAGCAAGGATCCTCGAACCGCCTCCTCGCTGAGCGTCGGATACTCGGAGACGATCTCGGCAATCGTCATGCCGCGGCTTCCCGCCCAGATGCTCCGGGTCGGCGGCGATCCAGGTCATGGAAGTGAAGGTACCACAGCGTAGACCGCCCGATCGAGCCCAGCTCAGAGGATGAAGTGGTCGCCGGCCGCGCGCACGGTGATGTCCCCGATCGACACCCCCCACGGCTGATCGATCGCATGCACGATCGCATCCGCAATGAACTCCGGCGCCAGGCTCGGATACCCGATATTGTTCGGATCCAGCCGCTCCGCCGGAAAGCGCCCCTCGGCCATCTGCCCGAACATCTCCATGAACTCCGTCATGTTCTGGCCGAGGATGCCCACCGCCGCGGCCTGGTTGATCACCGTGCCCGCGAGCCCCGTCGACGGCACGCCGGTGGGCTTGATGATCGTGACCTTGATCTTGCCGCGCGACTCGACGCGCAGCGACTCGGACAGGAAGTTCACCGCCGCCTTGGTCGCGCCGTAGACGGCCGCGCCGACCACCGGGAAGTTGCCGTAGATCGACGAGAGGTTCACGACGTGCCCGCGCCCTTGCGCGATCATCTGATCGTAGACCGCGACGATGCCGTTCAGCACGCCCTTGAAGTTGACGTCGATGCAGCGGTGCCAGGCGTCGAGCGCTGCTGTGTGGTCGGCGTAGAACGCGAGCGGCATGACGCCCGCGTTGTTCACCATCACGTCGATCGCGCCGAACGCATCGACCGCCGACCTGGCGAGCGCTCGCAGCTCCTCGATCGCGGTGACGTCGGTGCGGAACGCGCGCGCGGTGCCGCCGGCGGCGCGAATGCCGGCGGCCACGGCCTCGGCAGCCGCGATGTCGAGGTCGGCACACGCGACCTTGGCGCCCAGTGCCGCGACTCGCTCCGAGACCAGCTTGCCGAACCCGCCGCCCGCACCGGTGATGACGATGGTCTTGCCCGTGACGTGATTGCTCATCGCACTTCTCCCTCGGCGTCACGGCATCTCTGACGCTTGGTCGAGTGCGCGGAGACGTTGACCACGCGCGCCCACGCCGCCTTGCGCAAGAGCGGCAGCGCGGCGCGCGTGCACGCGCACCACGTTCGACGGCATTGTCGCCTCCTGCCCGCGCGCCAGCACGACGACGCGCGCACCGTCGGCGGCGAAGCGCTCGGCCGCCGCGCGCCCCATGCCCTTGGTGCCGCCCTGCACGCACACGGCAGCATCCTTCAGTCCGAGATCCATCGCTTCCTCCTCAGGGCCGCTCCACACCGGCGTCGAGCTCGAGCATCCGGCGCCGCAGCTCCTCGACCTTCATGGGCATCGCTGCCGCGAGGTCGTTGGCCTCGCCGGGATCGGCCTCGAGGTCGAACAGCAGGTCGCCGTGGTCGAACCGGGCGTAGATCGACTCGCCACCGACCACGGGCAGCTTGAGCTTCCAGCGTCCCTCGCGGTACGCGGCGAGCCCACTGTTGTCTTGACGGTAGAACAGCAGGCGGGACTCGCCGGCGGGATCGCGCGGGCCGCTACCGTCGAGCAGCGGCAGGATGTCGCGGCCGTCGATCTCGACGCCGTCGGGCAGCGGCGCTCCGGCGAGTGCCGCGAGCGTCGGCAGCCAGTCGATCATCGCGGCGGGCGCGTCGATCGTCCGGCCGGCGGGCAGCCTTCCGGGCCAGCGCGCCAGCAGCGGCACGCGCACTCCCCCCTCGAAGGTCGTGCTCTTGCCGTTGCGCAGCGGCCCGGCGCTGCCGGAGTCGGTGCCACCCTGCGGCACCGGCGCGTCGGTCGCCCACAGGAGCCAGGGGCCGTTGTCGCTCGAGAACACGACCAGCGTGTTCTCGTCGACGCCGAGCTCTCCGATCGCTCGCAGCAGCTCGCCGACGCTCCAGTCGAGCTCCTCGACGACGTCGCCGTACAGACCGCCGCGCGAGCGGCCGCGGAACGCGTCGGACGCATACAGCGGCGTGTGCGGGGTGTGGCTGGCGTAGTAGACGAAGAACGGCCGGCCCTCGCCCACCGCGTCGCGCATGACCTCGATCGCTGCCGCGGCGTAGCGCTGCGGCAGCGTCTCCTGGATCGCCGGTATCTCGAGGATCTCACCGTCGCGCATCAGCGGCGCGCCGGGACGGCACGTGGGCAGCAGGCTGTTGCAGCCGTGCGGCGGCGTGACCTCGCCGGGGTACTGCGGCTCGTCCATGTCGTTGCTGTAGGGCAGCCCGAAGAACGTGCCGAAGCCCTGCGCGCCAGGCAGGAACTCGGGCAGGTGTCCGAGGTGCCACTTGCCGATCAGCGCGGTCGCATAGCCGCGCCCCTGCAGCAGCTCGGCGACCGTCACCTCGGCGGGCTCGAGGCCGTTCGTGCTGTCGGGAAAGAACACGCCGCGCTCGTCGATCGTCATGCGTACGGGATAGCGGCCGGTCAGGAGTGCTGCGCGCGACGGCGTACACACCGAGGATCCGGCGTAGAACTGCGTCAGCTTGACGCCCTCGGCCGCCAGCCGGTCGAGGTTCGGGGTGGCGATCTCGGCGTTGCCGTAGCTGCCGAGATCGCCGTAGCCGAGATCGTCGGCGAGGATGAACAGGACGTTGGGCGCCGCGGGCGTGTTCGAGCCGGAATCGCTGCACGCGGCGAGCAGCCATGCCGCGAGCAGCGCAGCGATCGCGCGGTGCGCGCGCGCGGTCGCAGGTCGGATCCGCTGCGTCATCGGGACACCTCTAGGATCGTCGCCCGTCGCGGGCAAGCGCTCGACTTTCGCCGGGCGGTCGTCTAGCGACGGGACGGTGGGATCTGGCTTCCGACTCGTGCTAGTCGCGCTCGCGCTCACCGCGGCGGGCTGTGGCGGCGGCGATAGCTGCGCCGGCTTCATCACCATCAACGTGACGCCGGCGGAGTGCGAGGCGCGCGCCGAGCAATTCGGCTGCCCGCAGTTCGAGGTCACCGGCACCTCCTGCGGCCTGAGCGGCTGCGCCACCTGCGAGGGGCTGTAGATCGCAGGACGGGGCGCGACCGTTTCGCCGGCACGGCTCAGCCCTTCAGGTCACGCACCAGCGCGCCCAGCTGCAGCTCGACCTCCCGCGTCTGACCACCGCGCGCCAGGAACTCGCGCATGCGCCCGCGCGCGTCGGGCAGCGCCACCGACGCGTTGAAGCGGTCGCCCTCGGCGAGCAGCCCGGGCGCCACCGGCGGCAGCGCGCAGTCGACCGCCTCCTTCGCGAGCCGCACGGCCTCGGGCGGCATGGCGGCGATGCGCTCGGCGAGCGCGCGCACGAACGGCATCAGCGCGTCGTCGTCGAGCACGCGGTTCACGTAGCCCATCGCCGCCGCCTCCTCGGCGTCCACGTCGCCGCAGGCGAGCACGATCTCGAGCGCGCGCGCGCGGCCGACGAGCCGCGCCAGACGCTGCGTGCCGCCGCCGCCGGGAATGATCCCGAGCGCGACCTCGGGCTGGCCGAGGCGGGTCCTGGTGCGCGCCGCGAAGCGCATGTCGAGCGACAGCAGGAACTCGGAGCCGCCGCCGCGCGCGATCCCCGCGATCGCCCCGATCGACACCTTGGACATGCAGCGCAGCCGCTCGAGCAGCGCGAGAAACGGTCCGATCTCGGTGAGCGGCTCGGGCTTGCGCTCGGGCAAGGTCAAGATCCAGTTGACGTCGGCGTGCGCGATGAAGAAGTCCGGGTCGGCGCTCTGGAAGACGATCACCTGCACGTCGGGATCCTCCTCGAGCAGCGGCACCAGCCGCCCGAGATCGAGGAACAGCGCCAGGTCGAACAGATTGATCGGCGGATGATCGATCGTCACCCAGGCCACCCGCTCCGCCACCCGCACCCGAAGCCCCTGCAAACCTTCATAGCGCGCCATGACGTCCCTCCTCCCACCACCTAATCCGCGCCGCCCCACCCGCGTCAACGCACGCGCCACCCGCAGTAGCGAAGCACTGCGGTCCCGCGTATCATCCGCGCCTGATGCAGGACGTCATCCGGCGCGCATTCGCCGCCTCGATCAACGCCAAGGAGCGCTTCGTCGTCGAGCACGGCGAGACCCTCGAGAAGGTCGCGCGCCTGATGGCCGAGGCCTTGCAGCAGGGACACAAGATCTTCCTGTTCGGCAACGGCGGCAGCGCCGCGGACGCACAGCACATCGCCGCCGAGTTCGTGAACCGCTTCATGATCGAGCGCCGCCCGCTGCCCGCGATCGCGCTCACCACCGACACCTCGGCGCTCACCGCGATCGGCAACGACTACGGCTTCGACCAGATCTTCTCGAAGCAGGTCGAGGCGCTCGGCGGCGCCGGCGACGTCGCGATCGCGATCTCGACCAGCGGCAACTCGCCCAACGTGCTGCGCGCGATCGAGGCCTGCGGCAAGGTCGGCCTGTTCGTCGTCGGCATGACCGGCGGCGACGGCGGCACGATGCGCGATCAGGTCGACTACCTGTTGAACGTCTCGGCGACGCGCGAGACCGCGCGCGTCCAGGAGACCCACATCCTGGCGGCACACGTGCTCTGCGATCTGGTCGATCGCCAGCTCTTCCCCGACGCGTACCGGCAAGGCCGCGAAGGTTGAGCCGGCCGCGCACCACGCCGCTCGCCCGCGACGACTCGCCGGCGGCCACGATGGCGGCGGGTGTGCCTGGTGAAGGAGAGCAGCCGCGGCGACGCAGTCCGTCGCGCCGCAGACAGCGACGGCGTGGCGCGGGCGGTGACCAGGTTCAGCCGCAGTGTCTGCCGGACGCCAGCGACGAGCAGCGGCCGGTGCTGCGCGCGCCGGTGCTGCCCAGGCTCGACGTGCGCCAGGCGAAGACCTACCCGCTGGCGCGCCGCGCCAGCAAGGTCGCGACGGGCGCGCTCGGCGCCCGCCTCGAGCCGGGACTCAGCTTCTCGGAGTGGCTCGATCGGCTGCCGAACATCCTCGCTGCCGCCGATCTACGCTTCGCTGCCGACGCGATCGCGCGCGCCCGTCGCGGCGGAAAGGGCGTCGTGCTCGGCATGGGCGCACACCCGATCAAGGTCGGGCTGTCGCCGCTGATCGTCGATCTGATGGAGCGCGGCATCGTCACCGCGGTCGCGCTGAACGGCGCCGGCATCATCCACGACTTCGAGCTCGCGGTCGCTGGCAAGACCTCCGAGGACGTCGGACCGGGCCTCGAGCGCGGCCGCTTCGGCATGGCACACGAGACCGGAGCGGTGCTCAACCGGGTGATCACCGAGGGCGCGGCGGTCGATCTCGGACTCGGCGAGGCAGTCGGCCAGCACATCGCGCGCAGCCGCTACCCGCACCGCGCGCTCAGCATCACGGCGGCGGGCGCGCGCCTCGGCTTGCCGGTGACGGCGCACGTCGCGATCGGTACCGACATCATCCACATGCACCCGAGCGCCGACGGTGCCGCGATCGGCGCGACCAGCCTGCGCGACTTCCACCGCTTCACCGAGGTGGTCGCCGGGCTGGGCAGCGGCGTCTACGTCAACCTGGGCTCGGCGGTGCTGCTGCCCGAGGTCTTCGTGAAGGCGCTCAACCTGGCGCGCAACCTCGGCCACCGCGTGCGCCCGCTGACCACCATCGACCTCGACTTCTTGCGCCACTACCGTCCGAGCGTGAACGTGGTCGCGCGTCCGACCTCGGCCGGCGGACGCGGCCTGCACATCACCGGGCACCACGAGCTGCTGTTCCCGCTGCTGGCGGGTGCGGTGCTCGAGCGGCTCGCTGCCACCGGACCGCAGCGCTCCGCTCGTCGCGGGCGCGGCACCTGACCCAAGCCACCCATCGTCGGCCGTCACGTCCGGCCGGACCGACCGCGACCACACGCATTTCCGTGGCCGGGGCGATGCGGATAGAGTCGTCTCATCGTGGCTGAACCGGACGAGCGCCCCTTCCCCGCCTACGCGCCTTTGCCGGCGCTCACGACTGCGCCGGTCGAAATCCCGCCGCCACGGCGTATCGGCAGCTCGACCACCACGCACGTGGTGCTGTTCCTGGTGACCTTCCTGACCACCACCATGGCGGGTGCGCTGCACGTCGGGGTCGACCCGTTCGGCAACCCGCTGGGGCTCATCGAAGGGCTGCCGTTCTCGACCACGCTGATGCTGATCCTGCTCTGCCATGAGCTCGGGCACTACACGCTCGCCGCCTTCCATCGCGTGCCGGCGACCCTGCCCTACTTCATCCCGGGACCGCCGTTCCTGGTCGGAACGTTCGGCGCCTTCATCAAGTTGTACGGCATGCCGCGCAGCCGGCGCGCGCTCTTCGACATCGGCGCCGCCGGGCCGTGGGCGGGCTTCGTGGTCGCCGTGCCGGCGGTGATCCTCGGGCTGCAGTGGTCCGAGGTGCGGCCGCTCGGCGGCGAGTTCGAGGGCGGGCTGACGCTCGGCAACTCGCTGCTGTTCGCGAGCCTGAGCAGCACCGTGCTCGGCGTCCATCCGGACGAGGTGACGATCCTGCTGCATCCGGTGGCGCTCGCCGGCTGGTTCGGCATCTTCGTCACCTTCCTGAACCTGCTGCCGGTTGGCCAGCTCGACGGCGGCCACGTGGTCTACGCCCTGTTCGGACGCACGCACCGCAAGATCGCCCGGGTGTTCTTCGTGGTGGTGCTCGGGCTCGGCTTCCTCGGCTGGCAGGGCTGGTTCCTGTGGGCGCTGCTGCTCGGCTTCGTGCTGCGCGTCGACCACCCGGACACGCAGGATCACGACACCCCGCTCGACCCGTTGCGCAAGGTCGCCGCGTGGTGCACGATCGGCATTTTCGTCTTGACGTTCATGCCGGTGCCGCTGTCGGTGCTCGAGGCGGTGCCGGGTCCGCCGTCGCGGCGCGAGGCGCCGCGCTCGCCGCGGCAGGAGCGCGGCACGCCGGGGCGCCCGGAGCACGGCGGCTCCCTGATGGACATCCGCGGCACCGTGACGCCGCCGCGGCGTCCGGCGCCGATCGTTCCCGCTTGACATCCCGCCCGGCGAACGGGAGTGCTGCTCCCGTGAGCACCGAGCGCCCCTCCTGGAACCAGTACTTCCTCACCATCACGCGCCAGGTCGCGGAGCGCTCGACGTGCACACGCGCCAAGGTAGGCGCGGTGATCGTGCGCGACAAGAACATCCTAGCGACCGGCTACAACGGCTCGCCCTCGGGCATGCCGCACTGCCTCGACGTCGGCTGCCTGGTCTACAAGACGCAGAACCCCTCCGGCGAGACCGAGGAGAACTGCTGGCGGACGATCCACGCCGAGATGAACGCGATCGCGCAGGCGGCACGCAACGGTGCCGGGATCCGCGAGGCGTCGATCTACATCACGCACTCGCCGTGCATCCACTGCCTGAAGACGCTGGTGAACACCGGCATCAAGCAGATCTTCTACGAGAAGCCCTACAAGCTGCACACGCTCGAGGAGATCGTGCGCTACACCGACGTCCGTCTCGAGCACGTGGCACCGTCCTGAGGCGGTATCGCCGCGACGCGTGCGGAATCGCCCGCGACATCAGGCGCTGCGTCAACGGCGAGGTTGATCTCGAAGCTGCCCCTTCGCGGACCTCATTCGTGGCTCAGCTCGGTCCAAACGTCCTCGCGAGGTGAAGCGTCGCCCAGATGCTGAGGCTTGGGTGGACGCCACTCCGTGGCACGCTGGCGCCCGCTCGGGAACTGCCTCACGATGGCCTCTATCCCTCGCCGCACCACTTCGGCGAAGCTCATCTCGCTCTCCGCTGCCACGCGCTTCGCCTCGCGGTACAGCCGGTCGGGGATCCGCACCTGCGTCCTCACCATCATGACAGATGGCCATCAGGGTGAATGCTCAGTCAACTGCGTCTTGGCGCAACAGCCGTCGTCCTGTCAGCGGCTAGACTCGGGGCCACCGCGCGTGGGGTCAGAGGTAGCCGAGCGCCTTCAGGCGCTCGACCTGCGCCGGGTCGAGCTTGCCCTGCTTCAGGCCCTCGATGTCCTTGGCGAACACCTCGTGCTCTTGCGGGAACCGCTTGTCGCCTGCCGCCAGCACGTCGATCGCACCGCTGGTGTCGCCGGCCGCCTTCAGCCGATCGGCCAGCGAGCGGTACAGGGCGGGGGTTACCTGGGGGGCGTACGTGCCAGCAAGCCGCTCGAGCGACGCGACGACCTCGGCACCCTGCTTGTCGTTCGCCAGGGCGTCGAGCCGGATCTGCTCGAGACGCCACGCGGTGGCGGCATCCGCGCCCGAGGCGACGCCGACCAGGGCGGCCTCCGAGATCTGGCGCGCCTTCGGGAAATCGCGCGCGTCGAGCGCCGTGCGCGCCTCCTTCTCACGGTCCGCCAGCGACCCCTGGCAGGCGACGAGCAGGAAAAGGACGGGCAAGGCGAGCAGCGATCGAGACATCAGCGGACTCCTGCGGATACGGCCACGAGCGGGCGAGAAGCGGTGGACCGCGGCCGGGTCGACGCGTACATTGAAGTCTCCCGCCAGTCGGTCCTGTCATCCCCGCCGCGCCAGAGGGACCTTGCCGGGCGCGGCGCTCGTCGCCTACCATGTGGAGTTTCCCGGGAGCAACCAGCTTCGCGAGCATGCAGCCACGTCCATGAAGAGGTCCGAATCGATCGCCCGAAGGGGGAGTCGCCAGCGCCGCGCGACCGCGCTGGCGCTCGGGGGCCTGCTCGTGTCCGCGCCGTCCGTGGCCGATGCCTACATCGGTCCCGGCGCCGGCTTCGCGTTCGCCGGCTCGCTGTTCATGCTGGTCGCGGCGCTGGGGCTCGCGCTGCTGACGATCCTGCTGTGGCCGCTGACCACCCTGTGGCGCCTCGTCCGCGTCGGCAACCCGTTCAAGCACGCGAGCGCCAGGCGGGTGATCATCGTCGGCCTCGACGGCATGGACCCGGGCCTCGCCATGCGCTTCATGCAGGAAGACCGGCTGCCGAACTTCCAGCGCCTGGCCGAGCGCGGCGTGTTCCGGCCGCTCGACACCTCGAACCCGTCGCTGTCGCCGGTCGCGTGGTCCACGTTCACCACCGGCGTCGACCCGTCGCGGCACGGCATCTACGACTTCATCACGCGCGACCCGTGCACCTGCGCGCCGATGCTGTCGAGCACCGACATCCAGGACGCGAAGCGGGTGCTCAACATCGGGCGCTACATGGTTCCGCTCGAGAAGCCGAAGATCAAGCTGCTGCGCAAGGGCACGCCGTTCTGGAAGCTGCTCGGCGACCGGCACATCCACTCGATCATCCAGCGCGTGCCCATCACCTTCCCGCCCGAGCCGTTCCGCGGACTGCTGCTGAGCGGCATGTGCGTGCCCGACCTGCGCGGCAGCCAGGGCACGTTCAGCTTCTTCTCGACCGCCAACCGCGACGGCGAGGCGGCCTTCACCGGCGGCGAGCAGACGGTGCTGCGGCGCAACAAGCAGGGCTTGATCCGCAGCCGTATCGTCGGCCCGGACAATGGCATGGAGAAGGGGCACCCGCGCCTGACCCTGCCGTTCTCGCTGATCGAGGCGCCCGACCGCGGCACGGCGAGGCTCGAGATCGAGGGGCTCGCGGCGGTGACGCTCGAGCTCGAGCAGTACTCGGACTGGATCACGCTCACCTTCGCAGCCGGACTCGGCGTCAAGATCAAAGGGATCGTGCGCTTCTACCTGACCTCGCTGGCCCCCGAGGTCGCGCTCTACATGACGCCGATCCACATCGACCCGGAGAATCCGGCGATGCCGATCAGCCACCCGAAGGTCTACAGCGTGTATCTGGCGAAGAAGCAGGGGCCGTTCGCGACCCTCGGGCTCGCGGAGGACACCTGGGCGCTGAACGAGCGCGTGATCGACGAGAAGGCGTTCTACGACCAGGCGATGCTGATCTGCGACGAGCGCGAGACCATGTTCTTCGACGCGCTCCAGCACCGCACCAGCGGTCTGGTGACCACGGTCTTCGACACCACTGACCGCGTGCAGCACATGTTCTACCGCTACCTCGACCCGACCCACCCGGCGAACCGCGACAAGGAGTCCACCGCCTACGCCGACGCCATCGCGCGCACCTACCAGCGCATGGACGGCATGCTCGGCAAGCTGCTGGACCAGATCGGCGACGATCCCGACACGGTCGTGATGGTGATGAGCGACCACGGCTTCACCAACTTCCGCCGCGGCGTGAACCTGAACACCTGGCTCTACCAGCACGGCTATCTGGTGCTGAAGGACGGGGCCACCACCAGCGGCGACTGGTTCGAGCACGTCGACTGGTCGAGGACGCGCGCCTTCAGCCTTGGCTTGACGGGTCTGTTCGTCAATCGCAAGGGCCGCGAGAAGTCGGGCATCGTGCCCGAGGGCGACGAGTACGTGGCGCTGATCGCCGAGCTGATGAAGAAGCTCGAGGCGCTGGTCGATCCCGCGACCGGCCAGCGTTGCATCCGCAAGGTGCGCTCGGCGATCGCGTCGGCGGACGGGCCCTACCGCTACGACGCACCCGATCTGCTGGTCGGCTACGAGGGCGGCTACCGCAACTCCTGGGAGTGCGCGACCGGCTCGGTCACCGACGAGGTGTTCACGGACAACACCAAGAGCTGGTCGGGTGACCACTGCGTCGATCCGGACATCGTGCCGGGCGTGTTCTTCTGCAATCGCGCGATCACCGTCGAGCGGCCGCACATCGCCGACATCCCGGCGTCGGTGCTGCGGCTGTTCGGCCAGGCGCCGAGCCGCCACATGCAGGGCCGGATGATCTTCGCGGACGCGGCGCAGGCAGCGGCGGTGCGCGGCGTGCTCGATCCGTCGACCCTGTCGCAATCGGGCTCGGCGCCGGGTGCGCTGATGCACGACGGGGACGTGCGCGCGCCGCGCGAGGCCGCGCGTGCGTAGAGCAGTCGGGCTCCTGCTGGCGACGCTCGTCCTGCTCAGCTGCTCCGATTCGTCCTCGCGGAGTGCGGCGGCGACCGGCAAGCCGGGCATCTTCGTGCTCGGCGTCGACGGCATGGACCCGGTCATCCTGCAGCGGCTCATGGACGCCGGTGACATGCCGAACTTCACCAAGCTGGCGGCGAGCGGCGGCTTCCAGACGCTCGCCACCGCCAACCCGCCGCAGAGCCCGGTCGCCTGGTCGACCTTCGTCACCGGCATGAACCCGGGCGGCCACGGCGTCTTCGACTTCGTGCACCGCGATCCCAAGACCTACCTGCCGATCAGCTCGGCGACGACGATGGAGGAGCCGGGCAGCGCGGTCGAGCTCTGGGGGTACTATCTGCCGATCAGCGGCAAGACGCCGCAGAACACACGCGGCGGCGTGCCGTTCTGGGACCCGCTGCTGGCGGCCGGTGTGGACGTCGAGGTCTACCGCATGCCCGGCAACTACCCGCCCACGCCGTCGGACGCGAAGGTGCTGTCCGGAATGGGCACGGTCGACATGCGCGGCGGCTACGGCACCTACACGTGGTTCACGACGTATCCGGTGCAGGGGCGCGAGCACCTGAAGGGCGACATCCAGCAGGTCAGCCTCTCCGACGACGATCTCGACGGCAAACCCGACACCGTGCGCGGCACGTTGAAGGGTCCGCCGGACCTGTTCCGGCTTGCGCCGGGCCAGTTCCCCGGCGACGCCGACTACTTGACGGTACCGGTGACCTTCCGCATCGATCCCGACCAGGACACGGTGCTCGTCGAGGTCGGCGACAGTCGCGCCGTGCTGCGCGCCGGCGAGTGGTCGGACTGGCTACCGCTGCAGTTCCACCCGCTGCCCGGCGGCATCATGCCGCTCGAGGGGATCGTGCGCCTGTACGTCCGTCAGGTGCGGCCCGAGCTCGAGGTGTACGCGAGCCCGGTCAACATCTCGCCGGCGAGCCCGGCGCAGGACATCTCCACGCCGTCCGCGTTCGCCAACGAGCTCTTCGCGCTGCTCGGCTACTACTACACGCAGGGCATGCCCGAGGACACCAACGCGCTGAAGGACCGCATCTTCAACGACGACGACTACCAGCGTCAGGTCGCGCTCGTGCAGAAGGACGCGACGGCGATGCTCGACCTCGCGCTGACGCGCTTCCAGCCCGGCGACATGACCTTCATGTACCTGTCGGATGTCGACCTGCAGTGCCACATGCTCTGGCGGCTCGGCGATCCCAAGCACCCCGACGCACCGCCGCACCCCGCGTTCGCCGCCGACGCGCACGCCGCCGATGCGCACGGGCAGGACATCGACGGCTACTACCGCCACGTCGACGCCCTGCTCGGCGTGGTGCTCGCGCGCGTCCCCGAGGGCACCCGGGTGCTGGTCATGAGCGACCACGGCTTCCAGCCCTACACGCGCAAGGTCAACCTGAACGCCTGGCTGCGCGACCAGGGCTACCTGGTGCTGAAGGACGGCAAGCGCACCGGCAAGATCGCGCTCGGCGACGTCGACTGGTCGAAGACCCGCGCCTACGGCCTGGGCTTCAACGCGCTCTACCTGAACCGCGCCGGGCGCGAGGCAGAAGGCATCGTCAGCGCGGGTGAAGCCGGCGCGCTGATGGACGAGATCGCGGGCAAGCTCGAGGCCTGGCGGGACGGCGGGCAACGGGTGGTGCGCCGCGCCTTCCGCGGCAGCCGCATCTACTCGGGCGCGCGCGCGGCCGAGGCCCCCGACATGGTGGTCGGCTACGACAAGGGCTATGGGTGCTCCGATGAAAGCACCCTCGGCGAGATCGGCGAGGTGGTCCTCGAGGACAACCTCTCGCGCTGGTCGGGCAACCACCTGATGGACCCCGAAGTGGTGCCCGGCGTGCTGCTCGCGAACGAGAAGATGCCGCGCAGCGGCTACGCGCTGCCCGACGTGACGGCGACCCTGCTCGCCCACTATGGTGTGCCCTTCCCGCAAGGGATGGAGGGCAAGGACGTTTTCGCCCCCTGAGGAGAGAACCGATGTTCGGACTCGGCAAGACCCAATCCATCAAGCTCGAGCGCGACCTCTTCGACCGCGTCAAGAAGATCGCGGACGTCGCCGGCTACGCGACCGTCGAGGAGTTCGTCGCGCACGTGCTCGAGAAGGAGATGATCCACTTCGAGGACGCCAAGAGCGACGACGACATCCGCAACAAGCTGCGCGGTCTCGGCTACATCTCCTGACCGGACGAACGCGCGACGCGTGCAGACCTTCAACACCATCACCAGCCGGATCTTCGACATCATCCTGGCGCCGTTCGGGCACCGCGCGATCTGGTTCGACCTGCTGCTGTGGCCGATCCTGGCCGGCGTCGTCGCGCTGCTGATCTACAAGGCGGTCAGCAATCAGAAGGGGATCGCCGCGGCGAAGCGCCGCATCGTGGTCCACCTGCTCGAGGTCGTGCTGTACCGCGAGAACGTGCTCGGCGTGCTCGGCTCGACGGTGCGCGGCCTCGGCCAGAACCTGCGCTACCTCGGCTACAACGTGCTGCCCATGCTGATCATGTTCGTGCCGATGACGATCATCCTGGTGCAGCTGGTCGCCAACTACGCGTACGCGCCGCTGGCGCGCGGCGACGTGCAGCTCCTCGAGGTCACGCTCGCGCCCAACGCGCGCGGCGAGGCCCGTACCGTGTCGGCCACCTTCCCCGCCGCGATCGCGGTGCAGGCCGGTCCGGTCCGTACCGCCGACGGACGCGTCTTCTGGCGCCTCGAGATGCTCGAGGACGGCGACCACGCGATCCAGATCAAGGTCGGCGACGAGACCGAGCAGAAGATGGTCGCGGTCGGCGCGCAGCCACGGAAAGTGCCGGTGCTGCGTACCCGCACCTGGGAAGCGCTGCTCTACCCGGGCGAGGCAGCACTTCCTGCAAGCTCGAGCTTCGAGACCATCCGGCTCAAGGCCCCCGAGCGCGATCTCGGTCCCTTCCCGAGCGGCGAGGGTGGCATCCTGCTGTGGTTCTTCGTCGCGTCGCTGATCGCCGGCTTCCTGCTGCGCAAGCGCCTCGGCGTCACGCTCTGAGCACAGCGATGGCGCTCCTCGACTCGGTTCGCGGTTTCCTCGCCAGGCGCAAGTACGGCGAGCCCATCATCATCGTCTCCGGCCTGCCGCGCAGCGGCACGTCGATGATGATGAAGATGCTCGACGCGGCCGGCATCGCGATCATGACCGACGCCGTGCGCACCGCCGACATCGACAACCCCAAGGGCTACTTCGAGTACGAGCGCGTCAAGGACCTCGAGAAGGACCCCGATCGCGGCTGGGTACGCGACGGCCGCGGCAAGGCGCTCAAGGTGATCTCCTGGCTGCTCAAGGACCTGCCGGACGACAACGCCTACCAGATCGTCTTCATGCGCCGCGACATCGACGAGGTGCTGGCGAGCCAGAACAAGATGATCGCCAACCGCGGCGAGCAGGACACGACCGACGACGAGAGCATGGCCGAGGCCTACCGCAACCACCTCGCCGCGGTGCGCATCATGGGGCGCAAGAAGGCCAACTGGAGCATCGTCGAGATCCGCTACGACGAGGCGGTGCGCGAACCGGCGAAGGTCGCGCGCACCGTCAACGCGTTCCTCGGCGGACGCTACGACGAGCGCCGCATGGTCGAGGCGGTGGACGAGAAGCTGTACCGCAACCGCAAGTCGGCGTGAGCGTGCACGTCCAACCACGGCAGCCGGGACCGTCCTCGTGACGAAGGCGCGCACCTTCGCGCTGCGGCCGCGCAAGCTGCCCGCGCAGAAGCGCTCGAAGGTGACCTTCGACGCGGTCGTGGACGCCTGCACGGTGCTGCTGCCGCTGCTCGGCTACGCCGGCACGACGACCAACCACATCGCCGAGCGGGCGGGCGTCAACATCGCGTCGCTCTACGAGTACTTCCCCGGCAAGGACGCGATCGTCGCCCAGGTCGCCGAGCGCCTGGTGCGCCGCGTCCTGCAGCGTCTCGGGAGGGCGAGTGCCGCGATCCTCGAAGCACCCGAGGAAGACGCGGTCCGGCTGTGGATCGACCTGATCTACGAGACGGTGGCGAGCGAGCGCCGTCTGGTCGCGGTCTTCACCTACCAGGTCCCCTACACCAACGATCTCGACCCGATGCGCCGCATGTCGTCGCAGCTGCTCGCGTTCTCCGAGCAGATCCGCCGCGCCGCGGGCGATCGGATGCGGCGGGACGTCTCCTCCGCGACGATGCACCTGATCGTCAACCTGGTGAGCTCGACGATCCTGCAGGTCGTCCTCGACCCACCGGACACGCCGACGACCCGCGAGATCCTCGACGAGCTCAGCGCGCGGATCGACTCCTGGATCCGCTAGCGCCGCGCACCGGCTACGCCGCCACGCTGGTCACGCTGGTCACGCTGCGCCCGGCGGCACGCGCGAGCGCCATCGTCTTGCACGGCAGCTCCGGTAACGCCCAGCGCACCACGTTCGCCTTCAGCCGGTCGCTCGGCGCGAACAGCAGGCGGTAGGGAAGGTCGGGCTGGTAGGTGCCGGTCATGCGCCGCGCCCACTCCGGCATGAGGCCCATCGAGGACCGGATCCCGACCCAGCGGTCGAAGCGCTCCTTCGCGCTCACGCCCTGGTCGCCGACCCGGCCCGCGAGGAAGCCGATGAACTCGACGGTCTGGTCGTTCATCGCCATGTGGGCACGCATCTTCTCGACGTAGTCGTCGAGCTGGGCGGCGGTCTCGGGCACCCAGTCGGCGCCGCCCATGCGGCCGATCACCGCCTGCTCCGTCAGGTAGCGGTCCTTCTCGGCGATGCTCAACGGCCGGTTGTACGTTTCGAACGCGCGCATCACGGCCCACGGGATGCAGGTGTGCACCCAGCCGATCAGCTCGGGATCGAGCGCCTGGTACTTGACGCCGTCGGTGCGCGTGCCGCCGACGCGCGAATGGATGCGCTTGACGAGCTCGATCACCTGGGTCGCGGCCCGCGTGCTGCCGAAGGTCGTGCGCAGGACGTAGCCCAGCGTGTTGCGCGCGCGCTGCAGCGGCTGGGTGCGATACGAGGACTGGGTGAAGACGCCCGCCATCACCGACGGGTGCAGGACCTCCATGATGATCGCCCCGGTGCCGCCGACGACGAGGCTCGCGAGATCGCCGTTGATCTCCCACGAGATGCTGCCCGGCCCGCCGCCGATGCCCGGATCGCCGGGGTCGGCCGCGTAGATCGATTCCTCGTCGTGACGCCCGCCGGCCGCCTCGATCTGCTCGACGATGCTGCGCTTGATGTCCCACATGCTGTCAAAGATACCGCCGTGGCGGCATCGTCACTACTCGGGTTTGGCGCTTCCGCCACGCTCGCGTCAGATCTCCGCGCGGCCGCCCGCACGGCCGCGTCCTGGCCGCACTACTTGGGTCTTGGCCGGTGCCGATGCCTCATCCGTCGGAACACCACGGCGCCGCCGGCCGAGCGGGAAGGCCGCCTCGAGCCGGGCGATCTCGGATGGGTCGAGCGCGACCCCGTCCGCTGCGGCATTGTCCTCGACGTGCGCGACGCTCGACGCCTTGGGGATCACGAACACCGACTCGCGGCGCGCGAGGAAGCGCAGCGCGACCTGGTACGGAGACGCGCCGTGCGCCTCGGCGATCGCGGCGAGGACCCGTCCGCTGCCACGCTTCGGCGACGGGAAGCGGCCGGCGCCGAACGGGCTATAGGCGACGACCGCGACGCGGTGGCGCTCGCACCACGGGATCACCTCGTGCTCGATGGCACGCTCCTCGAGGTGGTAGAGGACCTGGTTGCACGCGATCCGGCCAGGGCCAGCGATCGCGAGCGCCTCGTCGAGGTCCTCGACGCCGAAGTTGCTGACGCCGTAGCTGCGGATCTTGCCCTGCTCGACCAGCTTCTCGAACGCGCGCACGGTCTCCTCGAGCGGGTGCCGGCCGCGCCAGTGGAGCAGATAGACGTCGAGGTGGTCGGTGCGCAGGCTGGCCAGGCTGCGCTCGCAGGCTTGCAGCGTGCCGTCGAACGACGCGTTCTGCGGGAGCACCTTCGAAACCAGGAACACCTGCTCGCGGCGCCCGGCGATCGCCTCGGCGACCAGCTTCTCACCGCTGCCGCGGCCGTACATCTCGGCGGTATCGATGTGCGTCGCACCGAGTTCGAGGCCGCGGCGCAGGGCGGCGAGCGCATGCTTGCGGTCGTCCGCCTCCATCTGCCAGGTGCCCTGTCCGATCCACGCGACGGGCCGCCTGGAAGCCCCGAAGGAACGCGTCGCGACGCTCAAGTGGCACGTGGCCCGTAGCGCGGGGTCCAGATAGCGCTCCGGACGCCGCCAGAAGTCGGCCTGCCGCAGCGGATCGAATGTGAACAGCACGCGACGCGGGGCGATGCGCCGCAGCAGATGCGCCGCGCATCGCCCAGGGCGGCCTCGATCTGCGCCGCGATGCGCGGGTCCGGGACCCGGCGCCCGACGGACCCGTGTCCGATCCGATCGTAAATTCCTGGATGCGACCGCTCCACGCCGACCAGGTAGCACGCCGCAATCGAGTCTCCGGCGCTGGTCAACCGGGTCACGCGCACCCTCGGCGTGCGCGACAAGCTGATGCAGCTCCTTGGGCAGGCTGCGCGGCCAGCGCGCGAGGTGGCGGCCCGCGATCCGGGAACGACCACCGTGTGCTCGACGCACAGCGCGGCGACGTTCAGCGCATCAGGCGTCGAAGCCAACGACGAGGTCGACGATGTTGTGCTCGTTGGGCGAGCGCGCCCAGCCACTGTAACGCTGGCCGAGCTGGACGAGGTACGCGCGGTGCAGGGCGTCCATGCCGTTCGTGCTCGCCGGCAGGAACTGCGTGGATGCGGCGGGCGTCTACGATCCCGACGCACCGGATGCCGAGGCGCAGCGCGCCGCCCTCCCCCTGGTGCACCGCTAGCGGACCGGGCGCGGGCCGATGATGCTGGCACGCTCCATCACCCGCACCTCGGGCCAGTAGTCGCTGCACGCATAGTGCTGTGCGGCGCGGTTGTCCCAGAACGCGAGCGAATGCGGCTCCCAGTGGAAGCGGCACTGGTACTCGATGATCTCGGCGCGGCGGCTCAGCCGATCGATGAGCTGACGGCCGTCGTCCTCGTTCATGCCGACGATGTGGCTGGTGAAGAAGCGGTTGACGTACAGATGGAGCCGTCCGGTCTCGGCGTGCGTGCAGACCACCGGGTGCTCGACCTGGGGGAACTTCTGCCGCATCGCCTTTTGCTGCTCGGGCGGGATCATGTAGCCGAATACCTGGACGTAGTCGTGCACCGCGCCGAGGCCGTCGATCTCGGCCTGGAGATCAGGCGCCAGGCCTTCGTACGCCGCCACCATGTCCGCGAACACGGTGTCGCCGCCGCTCGCGGGTACCTCGATCGCGCGCAGGACGGCACCCATGGACGGACGCTCGCGCCACGTGACGTCATGGTGCCAGCCGTTCTCGAAGCCGCCCACCGCCGCCGACTTCGCGAACTGCACCAGGTTCGGCTCCGCGGTGTTGGACGGGATGAACGGGTGCACCTCGAGCTCGCCGAAGCGGCGCGCGAACGCGACGTGCTGCTCCGACGTGAGCGGCTGGCGGCGGAGGAAGATCACCTTGAACTCGAGCAGCGCCTGCCGCAGCTCCGCGACCACCGCGTCGGACAGCGGCCGGGTGAGATCAACGCCGCTGATCTCGCCGCCGATCGTCGCCCCGAGCGGCGTGACGTCGAAGTGCTGCCAGCGCAGCGCCCGCAACCGGGTACGCTCGTCGGCGAGGTGGCGTAGCGGGCCGACCCCGAGATCGTACTTCTCGATCCGCACGCGCTGCGCCAGGAAAGCGGCCGGCGACGGCTTGGCTTCGGCGGACTCGGCCCTCGGTTGCTCCTGGTTCACAGGCGGAGGCGTATCACTCCGCCGTCCGCGCGAACAGCCACGGCGCGCCAGATCAGCTCGGTAGCCGCTCCTGTTCGACGTGATCGAGGCGATCGAACTCGGGATCCTTGTGGACCAGGACGGCCTGCCGCTGCACCGCCGTTGCTGCGATCCAGGCGTCGGCCACCGAGAGCCCGCCCCCCGCCTTGATGCGAGCGGCCTCGGTGAGGATGGCGTCTTCACAGGACACCCACGTCACGTCCATCGCATCGAGCAGCCGGATCGCCGAAGCCGCCTCCTCTGCCCCTTCGTCGCTGGCAACGCGGCAGAGAACCTCCATCCTCGTCATGAAGGAAAGCATCACCTGGAACCGGCCGGCACCGGCCGCGCGCAGCAGCGACTCCACGCGGTCCGCGCCGCGCTCGCTACCGCGCAATGCGAGGATCGCCGATGTGTCGAGGACGAATCGGGAAGCCCTAGCCACTCCGCCTCGCATCCTGGCGCCGCTCGGCTAGCAGACGGCGGACCGCCCCCGGCTTCCCCGATCCACGCAGAGCGGCAATCGGATCGTCCGGGATCGGGATCACGCGCACCGCATTGCCCTCGACGATCCATTCCAGCGACGTGTTCGCGTTGATGCCGAGCTTGCGCCGGATCTCGGCGGGGATCGACACCTGGCCGCGGTCCGTCACCTTGGTACGCATGGGATGCCACGTATCATGTAAAGCGGGCACCGACAAGAAATGCCCTCATCCATCGTGCCAGGCAGCCATCGGCACGATCGTGCCGGTGTGCTCCGCCCGTCAGGGTTTCGCGGGCTTCCAGGTGAGATCGGGGTCGAACTGATCCATGGCCTTGGCGGTCTCCGCCGTCGTCTTTCCGAGGTCCTTCTCGAAGACGATGCCGGACTGGTTCACGACGAAGGTCATGATCCCGCTGACGCGGTACTCGGCGGGCCAGGCCACGAGGGCGAAGCCGTCCGTCATCCTGCCGTCAGCGATGTAGCTCTTCGCTCCGCCCGGGGCGCTCGCGCCCTGCGCCGCCATGATCTTGAAGAAGTACCCGTGAAAGGGTTTGCGGCCGCTCTCGGGCGCCTTGGCCTCGTACCCCTCGAGGGCGGCCTCGGCGGCCAGCGGGCCGAGCGGGCTCTGCGGCTCTCCGGCCTTGGTAGGCCAGTAGAGACCGTCGTGCGTGCCCTCGGAGCTGAGCAGCCGCTGCGCGTAGGCGCCAGGGTGACCGTCGCTCGCGCCGATCTGCGCGTACTCGCGCTGTGCGGTCACGAAGCCCCGCGCGAGCGTGATCACGCGCAGCTCGTTGCGTCCGATGCGGCGGCTGATCAGCTCTTCCTTGCCGGCGGCCGTGTCGAAGAACCATCCCTTCGCACCCTTCACGATCGGGATCGGGAACGGCCACTCGTCCGCGCCCACCTCGAGAAGCACGGCGCTCTTGGTCACGGGGACGAGCAGCGTCTTCTCCTTCGCGGCCGCGAGAAACTGCTTCCGGCCCGCCTGGTCCGCGGTCTCGTCGCCGGAGAACACGACCTCCTTGGCCTGGGGACCGAGGATCGCGAGCAGCTCTCCGGTCTCCTGCTGCGCACCGGCGGCGAGCAGCGCGTCGACGGCCGCCTGTGGCGACTTGAAGACCGTGCCGCCAGCCGGCGCGGCGGCCCAGCCATCGCCGAGCGCGAGCAAGCAGACGAGTGCTACGACACTGCTCGAACGAACGATACCAAACATCACGGAACCTCCCGACCTCATCGCCGGCCACCGCCCCGGAAGCCACCGCCGCCGCCATAGCCGCCACCACCGCCACGGCTCGCCCAGCCGCGGTCGCTGGCCGCGCCTTCGAACCGCCCACCACCGAACCCGCCACCGGCGAAACCGCCGCCCCCGCCAGATTCGGAAGCGCGCGCCGAGCCACCACCCTCGCCGCCGTAGCCGCGCGCGGCCGCGCTGTTCTGCGTGCCCCCGTACTGCCGGTTGAGCGACTGGTTGCCGTAGGGCTGCCCCTGCCGCTGCGCGGAATCGTGCTGCCAGCTCGAGGTGCCGGCGTCGTTCGTGTTGCCGCTGCGGGTCTGGCCGGTCGCCGAGTTGTAGGTGTGCGCCTCGCCGGTGTTCTTGTTGTAGGAGGCCGTCGTGTTGCCGGCGTGCGCGACGGAGCCGTTCTCGCCCTGGACGGCCGTTCCGCGCTCGCCCTGCGTGACCTGGCCGCTGCGCGTCTCGCCGGTGGCGGAGTTGTAGCTCTTCACCTCTCCCGTGTTGGCGTTGTAGGCGGCCGTCGTGTTGCCGGCGTGCGCGACGGTACCGTTCTCGCCGTGAATGCTCCCGGCCTGGCCGGAGTTCGTCGTCGACCCGTGGTAGGATCTGTTGTAGTAATAATTGTTATTGACGGTCACGCTGCCGCTCGACCAGGAGCAGTACGATGCCGAGCTCCACGCCGCGCCGACCGCAACCCCGGCGCCAAAGGCGATCGCACCCGCGGCCGGGTTGTAGCCCGGCCAGGGCGCGTAGACGGCGGGCGGGTAGTACCAGACCGAGGGCGCCCAGACGGTGCCGTAGACGACCATCGGGTTGTACGTCGGCACGTAGACCACCTGCGGCTGGGCAGGCACGATGACGATCGTCTGGTCCTGCTGCACCACGACGTTCTGCTTCTCGGTCGACTTGAGGTTGCCGGCCGCGTAGGCCTTCTGCCGCATCGCCTGGATGGTGCTCATGACCTGCTGTTGCTGGGCGAGGAACGCCTCGCCCAGATTCTGCGTCCAGTCGAGATTCTTGTACATCCGCTCGATGATCTGCGGGAACTGGACCAGGCTCTGCACGCTCGGGTCCCAGCCCTGCGACTTGGCCGCCTCCTGCGCCCGCGTTCCCGAGAGCGACTTGTTGCGCTGCAGCCACTGGTACGCCTCGACCACCTGGATCGGGTAGGTGGCGCCGATCAGGATCTGCGACACCAGCGCATCGGGATAGAGCGCGATCGGCGCCACCATCTGCTCGAGCTGGCTCTCGTTGTACGCGGGTGCGGCGGGCGCGCGCGCGGCCGGCGCAGCGGCGTCCTGGGCCATCGCCGTACCGGCCGTGACCACGATCCCGACCACCAGCAGCAAAGCTGCGAATCTCTTCATCTCGAATGCTCCCTTCGTACGAGTCAGAGGATGGTAGCACGGTCTCGCGACGGACGGATCTGCTGGCGACCCACCCCGCCGCAGCACCTGGCCTTCACCAGGCGAGCATCAGGACCAGAATGCCGCCGTGCGCTCACTGTGAAGGCCGTGATGGTGCCGACGACGCGCCGCCACCCCCGGACGAGCAGCAAGCATCGGATCCGTCTCGCCGTCGCCCTTGATCTGCGTAACCTCGATGAGCGGCTCGAGCCGGATGCGCATCGCCGCCAGCTAGCGGGTCAGCGGCTTGCCGTCGAAGGTCTCGACGGTGAACATTCGCCCGTTGCTCAGGTTCCCATTGTGCGGGATGGCCAGCACCTCCGCACCGGTCGTCTTCTGGATGCCGTCGAGATGCTTCAGGGCCGACGTTCACGCATGCGACCGAGGCCCCGCTGCCCGCGCCCGAACGCCCTGCCCCACCCGCGCCACGGCTCCCCCGGAACGTCGCCGAAGCGCCACAGAAACAGCATCGTCGTCTGCGCGACCATGAGCGTCGTCAAGAGGAAGAACAGCGCCTCCTCGAAGGGCAGCACGCCGAACAGGCGCACGCCGAGCGTGGTCGCGTCGCCGATGCGCCAGACGCCGCTCGCGATGCCGACCGCGTCGGCGCAGCCGAAGTAGACCCCGAGGCCGAGCGCGAGCGGCAGCCAGCGCCGCGCCGTACGCGCGAGGAAGCCGGAGAACGCGAGCCATTGCCCGACGACGATCGGCAAAGACCAGCCGAGCAGCCAGACGAGATAGGAGTAGGCGCCGAAGCTCGCGGGGTCGATCACCGCATCACCCAGCGGATCATCAGCAGGCTCGTGACCCACGTCTGCAGCAGGAAGAAGAGGTACTCCTCGAGCGGCAGCAGCCCGATCACCAGACCGGAGTGCCGCGCCGGATCGAAGCCCCAGAGCCCGGCTGCGACCGCGGCATTGTCCCACGGCGAGGTCCACGCGACGACCACCAGCGACATCCCGAGCAGGAACAGCAGGTGCCGCAGGCCGAGGATCCGCCTCGTGAGCACGACTGCGAGCACGAGCGGCGGTCCGAGGAACAGCGCCAGGAAGCGGGCGTAGGTCACGGCCGTGCGCGCTCCTCTTCCGGCGCAGCGGCCGACGGCGGCGGCGCCGGCGCGGCCGGCGTCGCGACGGCGCCGAGCAGGCCGTCGATCGCGGCTGCGAGCGCGGCGATCTTCTCCGGCGTCGCGGTGCCCGAGTCGCGCAGCACCAGCGACCCGTCCGCCGCGTAGAGGCGGACGTTCGGCACGCCGTCCTGCGCATCGATCCGGCCGGCGACCGCACCCTCCCAGTCGAGCAGCAGCGGTGGGCCGCCCTGGCCTTGCTCGCCGACCATCCGGGCGATGATCCAGCGCGCGGTGCCGCGCGCGAAGCCGGGCACGGCGCGCAGGTCGGCGATCGAGACGATCGCCACCTTGCCCGGCGACACCCAGAGCGCGACCCCCTGCGGCCGCGCCGCGCCGATGTCGCGCCCCCAATCGACCGACGCGCTCGACGCCGAGCGGTCGGCGACAACCATCAACGCCGGGTGGCCGACCAGCGCCGCGAGCTCCCACTTGCGCTCCTCGGGGTCCTCGAGCACGACGCCCGCGAACGGCGCGGCATCCTCGGCCGCTCCGAGCGCTACCGCCGAGACGAGGGTCAGCAGCGCGAGCGCGGCGCTCGCCAGCACCACGCCCGGTGCGCCGACGGCATGAGATGAGAGACCCTTCATCAGCTCGGCGCCCTCCCTCCAACCGGCCTGCCACGCCAGGCGAGCTCGCGTCCCAGCAGACCCGAAACGCCTCCGGCCACGGCGATCGCCAGCAACGCCCACAGCGTGAGCGGCCACACCAGCAGCGCCCCGAGCCCCTGCCGGAAGCGCACCAGAAGCCCTGCGAAGGTGACACCGACGAGCGCGATGCTCGCCAGCGCGAGCAGGCGCTCGGCGTCCGTGCCGGCGGCGAAGACGCGCAGCCACGGCCGGAAGCCGATCAGCACCAGCAGGGTGAGCAGAGCCGCCCACTGCAGCGGATAGCGTCGCGCCGCGGAGTGGAAGCTCTTGGCGAAGCCGGCCGCGAGCGCGCGCCCGCTGTCGTACATCTCGCAGCGCAGCCAGCGGTGGCCGTCGAGCAGCGCGATGCGCAGCCCGGCGCGCTTGGCCGCGATGGCGAGGCTCACGTCCTCGACGATGTGGTCGCGGATTCCGGCGTGCCCGCCGCTCCGTGCATACGCGTCACGGCGCACCAGGATCGCCTGGCCGTTCGCCACCGAGAGGCGCGGGTACGGCAAGCGCGCGACCTCGGGCAGCGGCACCAGCGCCGTCAAGAAGAAGTACAGCCATGGCACGACCAGACGGTTCGGCCAGGCGTCGCCGACGTAGCGCGGCAGGAACGAGGCCAGCTCGACCCCGGCAACCCGCGCCGCGGCGAGTGCGCGCATCACAGCGTCGGGCGCGAGCCGCGTATCGGCGTCGAGGAACAGCAGCCACTCGCCCTGCGCGAGCTCGGCGAGCTGGTGGCAGGCGAAGCACTTGCCGCCCCAGCCCGCCTCCAGCGGGCGTCCGGCGACCAGTCGTGCGCTGCTCGCCTGCTCCGCGAGCACGCGAGCGACGATCGCGGCGGTCGCGTCGCTCGACGCGTCGTCGAGCAGGATCACCTCACAGCGTGCGTGGCACTGCGCGAGCAGCCCGCGCAGGCAGGCCTCGATGTTGCGCTCCTCGTTGCGCGCCGGGACCAGCAGCGAGACCAGTGGCACGGGCCCCGAGACGATGCCCTCGCCGTTCGTTTCCGGCGGGCCTTGCGCCCGCTGGCGCGACAGCCAGCGGCACGAGCGCCACGCGCACATCGCGGCGGCCAGGCTCAGCACGAGCGCGGTGACGTCCAGCGCGAAGGTCACCAGCGGCCGTCCGCGCGATCACGGCAGACGGTGCGCGCGACCAGCTTGCCCCCGAGAACGACCATCGGCACGCCGCCGCCGGGCTGCGTACTGCCGCCGGCCAGATAGAGGCCGGCGACGTCGCGCACACGCGGCGCCGGACGGCGGAAAGCGGTCTGGTCGGCGCGCGCCGAGAGCCCGAAGATCGAGCCACGGTGGCAGTGGTAGTCGCGCGCGAAATCAGCCGGCGTGTACCAGCGCTTCACGACGGTCGCGGCACGCAACCCGGGCAGCCCGAAGGCCTCCGCACGCGCAACGAGACGCTCGGCATACCCGGGCGCGAGCGCTTCCCAATCGACGTCGCCGTCGAGATACGGGGCTGGTGCGAGCAGATAGAGCGCCGTCGTGCCCGGCGGGGCCAGGTCCGGATCGGTGACGCTCGGCGCGCAGACGTAGAACGAGGGCTCGGTGAGCGGCTTCCTCTCGACGAAGATCTGGCGCAGATCGCGCGCGAAGTCGTCGGAGAACACGATCGTGTGGTGCGGCAGACCGGGATACGTCCGCCGCACGCCGAGATACACGATGAAGGCCGAGGACGATGGCTCGAGCCCGGCCAGGCGCTCGTCGCTCATGTTCGGCCGCGGCGTCAGACCGAGGAGCTGCGCGTAGGTGTGATGGAGATCGGCGTTGGAGATCACCACGTCGGCACGGATCTCCTCGCCGTGCACCGTGCGCACGCCGCAAGCGCGGCCGCGCTCGACCAGGATCCGCTCGACGCCGGTCTCGTAGCGCAGCTCGACGCCGAGCTCGGCGCACAGACGTGCCACGGCGAGCGCGATCGCGTACATGCCGCCCTTCGGAAACCAGACGCCGTAGGCCATCTCGAGGTAGGAGATCAGCGCGTAAGTCGCGGGGACCTCGTCGGGCGACGCACCGACGTAGATCGACTGGTAGGTGAGCAGCTGGCGCAGACGCGGATCGCGGATCTGGCGCGCGACGCGCTTCGACAGCGAGGTCAGCGCGTCCATGCGGAAGCCGGCCGCGAGCAGGGTCGGGTCGAGCAGGTCGCGCCAGGAGTGGAACAGGCGATCGAGGAAGTGGCGCTCGACCTCGTGCCAGATGCGGCCGGCGCGGGCGAGGTAGGCGACGTAACGCGGCTCGTCGTCCGGCGACATGGCGCGCACCTGCGCCAGCACGGCCTGCATGGAATCCGACAGCTCGAACACCAGCCCGTCGGGAAAGTGCGCCCGATAGTAGGGGTCGAGGCGGAGCAGCTCGAGGTAGTCGCGACGATCACGGCCCGCGGCGGCGAACAGCTCGTCGAGTGCGAACGGCATGGTCATGATCGTCGGACCCATGTCGAAGTGGAAGCCGTCCGCGACCAGCTGGCGCACCTTGCCACCCGGCGCGTCGCGCTGCTCGACGACGGTCACCGCGTAGCCGGCGCGCGACAGATGGATCGCGGTCGCGAGTCCGCCCAGGCCGGCGCCGATCACTACCGCGCGCGGTACGCTCGGCATCAGCCCACGCCGCGCTCGCCGCGCTGGCCGCGCGCGAACATGGTTGCGCCCGCCGTCAGCAGGCACAGCGCGATCATCACGAACGCCGTCCAGCGCGTCGTCGCCGGATGCGCGAGCGCGACGGTGGTGGTGATCGCGAAACCACTCAGCAGGTTGAGCGCCATGAAGCCGCGGTACGCCGCATGCGCCGCGTCGGCACGCCGCGCGCGGCGCATCCACTCGACCAGCGCGACGTAGAGCAGCAACAGGCAGGCGAAGACCGGGTGGCGGCCGACGACGAGCACGAAGGCGACCAGGTAGCAGGCGATGGCGATGCGCGCGCTCGCGGACGCGCCCAGCGCGGTCGCGATCGTGCGCACGCCGCCCGCGCGATCGGCCGCGACGTCCTGCACCGAGGTGAAGGCGTGCGAGCCGATCGCCCAGATCGCGAACGCGACCGCCTCGCGCCAGGGCGGCGCCGGCGCCTCCATATAGAGGCAGGCGAAGACCAGCGGCAGGACGTAGCCCGCGTTCGCGAGTGAGTCCCAGCCCGGCCGGCTCTTCGCACGCAGCGGTGGCGCGCTGTAGGCCCAGGCGACGAAGTAGATCGCCGCCAGGGCGAGCACGGCGCGCGGCGCCGGCGCGGTCACGACGAAGAAGGCCGCGAACGGAGCATTGGCCACGAGCGCCGCGCGATTCAACGCGCGCAGCGACACAGCACTCGCGCGCGCCCCCTCGGCCGAGCCCTTGCGAGGGTTGCTGCGGTCCGAGGCGAGATCGTGCAGATCGTTGAGCGCGTAGACGAACAGGTTGAGCGGAAAGGTCGCGAACGCGATCAGCGCCAGCTCGCGCCAGCCCGGCACCACACCCGCGAGCACGACGGCGAGCACACACAGGGTCGCGCTGTTGAGCCAGAACAGCGGGCGCGACACCGCGACGGCGCGCGCGAGCCCGGCCGCGGCCGGCCACGGGCGACGCAGCACGCCGCGCGGCGGCACCGACCAGATCGGATCGGGAGCCAGCTTCTCCTCCGCCAGGATCGCGTTCGCTGCCGCGATGCCCGACACCACCGCCCCCTCCATCAAGGCCGCCGGCACCTCGAGCCGGACGAAGTCGCCCGCCAGGTACAGGCCGGAAACGCCGGTCGCCGTGCCCGGCTGGCAGCCGCCCTTGCCGACCGGAAAGCCGGGAAAGTCCCAGCGTACTTGACGGTGGCGGTGCCGGATCGTCATGTCGCGCAGCTCGGGAAACGCGCATCGCACCTGCTCGATCAGCAGCTCTTCGAGACGCTCGGGATCGCGCGCGTCGTCGAGCGGCGGCGTGTAGGCGTGCAGCTCGAAGACGCCGCCGCCATGCCGCGCGACCCAGTCGCGCGAGCCCTCCTCCATGCGGTGGTAGACCGAGATCGAGTCCAGCGGCTCGTGGCCGAACAGGCTCGTGAACGACGCGCGCGCGGGCAGACAATCGCGATCGCCCCACAGCCGCACGACGGCGTACGGCTGCGGATCGGCGATCGCGGCCACCGCGCGTACGAACGTGCCGTGCCGTTCGGCGAGGCCCGGGGAAGCGGCGACGATGCGCTTCAGCGCGGGGACGTCGGCGGCGAGAACTACGCGGTCGGCCGCCAGCGTGCGCTCGCCGGACGGGTCGCGCAGCGACGCGACGAAGCCGCCCGCCGGCGACGCGTCGAGCGCGTGGACCTCGCAGCCGGTCTCGATCACACCCCCGAGCGCTTCGAGGTGGCGGCGCAGCGGCGTCCACAGCGCCGCCGCGAAGTCGGTCCTGCAGTAGCGAAACAGCAGGCCCTCGGGATTCGCGAAGAAGAAGAAGTGGAAGTTCTTGACGATCTCCGCCGCCGACACCGTCGACGATTCCGAGAAGAACGAGTGCCCGAACACCTTGAAGACCGTCTCGAAGCCGGTGCCTTCGAGGCCCATGCGGCGCGACAGCTCGGCGAACGACATGCCGTCGTAGCGCTCGCGCGCCTCCGCGGCGTCGAACAGCACGAACGCGTCGCGCATGGTCGCGAAGCTCTTCATGCGGCGCGCCTCGCGCATGTTCAGGAACGGCGAGCGCAGCGCCATGGCGAGGACGTTCCAGGGCGGCGTGCGCGGATACTCGCGCATGCCCTCGCTGCGCCCGTCGGCGGCGCTGATCACGTAGTCGTCGACCAGCGGAAAGTCCGCGACGTCGGCGCCCGCCTCGCGCAGCAGCTCGTAGAGGTTGTAGTACTGCAGGAAGAAGCCGTGGAAGCCGTGCTCGACCACGACCTCCTCGCCGTCGATCTGGATCGGCCACGCCCCGACCTTGCCGCCGAGGTAGCTCTCGCGCTCGACCAGACGCACCCGGTAGCCGCGGCTGGCGAGCCGGATCGCCGCCGACATGCCGGCGAGCCCGGCGCCGACCACCAGCACCGAGCGCGTGCCGTCGCTGCGCAGCGGCCCGCGGCGCGCGCCGGGCACGTTCTGCACCGGACGGATGCCGATCGCCGCGGCGAGGCTGGTCGCGACGCGGTCGCCGGCGCCGCGCAGCGGCCGGGCGAAGGTGCGCTCGAGGACCGGATCCTCTTCCGTCACGGGCGCAGACCGACGCGGTGCAACGGCGCGTGCAGCGCCGAATCGTGCTGGTCCGGCTGGGTCCGGAGGTGCGGGTCGAGCGCGCAGCGCGCGATCGCCGTGCCGAGCAGCGCGAGCTTGGCTGGTCCGCCGACGCGCACGCGCGCGCTGACGCCGTCGCCGCCACGTGCGCGTACCCGTCTACCGATCGCGCGGTAGAGCAGTGCTGCGCCCAGGATCGCCGGTCGGCTCGCCGCTGGCAGCAGGCAGATGCCGCCGATGCCGCTGCGGTAGTACTCTTCGGCGCGCTCGAGCACGCGCCGGTTCGCGGCCAGCACGCCGGGCGCCGTCTTGCCCGCGAGCACCTCGTCGAACGAGCTGCCTGCTGCCGCGAGCCAGTCCCCGGGGAGGTACACGCGCCCGCGCGCCGCGTCCTCGCCGACATCGCGCGCGATGTTGCTGAGCTGCATCGCGATGCCGAGATCGACCGCGCGGCGCAGCGCGTCCGCGCCCGAGCGATCCATGATGCGGCTCATCATCCGTCCCACCACCCCGGCGGCACGATAGCAGTACAGCAGCAGCGCTTCCTCGTCCGGAACGCGGACCTCGCCCACGTCCTGCGCCATGCCATCGAGCAGCGCCTCGGGCTCCTCGCGCGGGATCCGCTTGCTGCGCACGACCCAGGCGAAGCAGCGCGACACCGGGGTGTCCATGACCTCGCCGGCGTAGATCCGCGCCAGACGCTCGCGCGTGCGCTGGTGGCGCTCGCGCGCCACCTCCTCCGAGCCCGCCATGTCGACGTCGTCGTCGGCGCCGCGGCAGAACGCGTAGGTGGCGACCGCGGCGGCGCGGATCGAGCGCGGCAGCAGCAGGGATGCGGCGTGGAAGCTGCGCGAGTGGACGCGAATCACCTCGCGGCAGGCGTCGAGATCTGCGCGCGACGGCGCCGCAACGAAGGCCGCGTCCCCCGGCGCACCGGGGGACGCGGGCGGTGCTGTGCTCAAGCGACCGCCGAGCGCGCCGCCAGCGGCGACCGGGCCACACGGTGGCCGAGCGCCGGGATCAACGAATCCGTGACCTTGGCGCTCGACAGAACGCCCGGCAGACCCGCACCGGGATGCGTCCCGGCGCCGACGAAGTACAGGTTCGCGATGTCGGGACAGACGTTGTGCCCGCGGAAGTACGCGCTCTGGGTCAGGATCGGCTCGAAGCTGAAGCCCGCGCCGAGCCAGCTCCAGAGCTCGCTCTCGAACTCGGCCGGCGTGAACAGGCGCTCGGTCACCAGCTCGTCGCGCAGGCCCGGCACGCAGGTGCGCTCGAGGGTCTCGTAGACCGCGTCGCGGTAGCGGTACTTGACGTCGCTCCAGTCGATTCCGCCGGCGAGGTTCGGCACCGGTGCGAGCACGTAGAAGGCCTCGTGTCCGGGCGGTGCCAGCGAGGCGTCCGAGCGCGTCGGAGCGTGCAGGTAGAGGCTCATGTCGGTCGCCAGGCGCTTGTGCTTGAAGATGTCGTCGAGCAGCGCCTCGTAGCGCGGTCCGAGCACGATGGTATGGTGTGCGAGTTCGGGGTAGGTGCGCCGCGTGCCGAAGTAGGCGAGGAAGAGGCCCATGCTGTAGCGCATCCTGCGCATCTTCGCGTCGCTGTTGTGCGGGCGGTGCTGCGGCGCGATCAGCTTCTGGTAGGTCCAGCTCACATCCGAGTTGCAGACCACGAGGTCGGCCGCGATCTCCTCGCCGCCCACCAGGCGCACGCCGCGCGCGCGGCCGGAGTCGACCAGGATCTGCTCGACCGGACAGCCGAGCCGGAGCTCGCCGTCGAGATCGCCCAGCAGCCGGCACAGGGCGCGCACCACGGCCCCCATGCCGCCCTCGGCGAAGTGCACGCCCCACTCGCGCTCGAGGAAGCAGATCAGCGCGTAGATCGCCGGCGCGTGCTGCGGGTCGCCGCCGACCAGCAGCGGGTGGAAGGAAAATACTTGACGGAGCTTCTCGCTCTTGATGTGGCGCGACACCAGCCCGAGCACGCTGCGGTAGCTTTCGAGGCGGATCAGGCTCGGTAGCGTGCGCACCATGCTCCACGGCTCGTGGAAGGGAACGTGGCCGAGCTCGAGGAAGCCCTTCTCGAAGATCGCCTTGCTCTTCGCCATGAAGGTCTCGTAGCCGGCGACGTCGTCGGGGCTGAGACGCTGCACCTCGGCGCGCATACGGTCGGGATCACCGCTGTAGCGGAAGCGATCGCCGTCGTGGAAGCGGATCTCGTAGAACGGGTCGATCGGGAACAGGCGCACGTAGTCGGCGATCGCCTGGCCGGCGAGCGTGAACAGCTCGTCGAACAGAAATGGCGCGGTGATGATCGTCGGGCCGGCGTCGAAGGTGAAGCCGTCCTGCTCGAAGACGTAGGCGCGGCCACCGGGCTTGTCACGCTTCTCGAGCACCGTGACGTCGTAGCCCTTGACCGCGAGACGGATCGCGGCGGCGATGCCGCCGAAGCCGCTGCCGACGACGACCGCCTTCATGTCTCGTCCGCCGTACCGGCCGCGAGGTGCTGCGTGAGCGCCACCAGCGAGTCGCGCGCCGACCCTGCGGGCAGGGTCGCGAGAGCGGCTCCGGCGCGCAGGCCGGCGGCGCGCGCGGCGGACCGACAACGCTCGACCACCGGGTCGCGCTCGAGCAGTGCTGCGAGCTGCGCCGCGCCATCCGTGCCGGCGTCGCTGCACGCGAGCCAGTCCCTGATGGCGATCTGCGCCGCGGCCTTGTCGTGCTCGAGGAAGGCGAGCAGCGGGTAGGTCAGGCGGCCGCGCTCGAGATCGGTCGAGCCCGAGGTCAGGTCCTCGATGTCGTCGCGGATCTGGTAGGCGACGCCCAGCTCGCCCGCCCAGGTCGCGAGCGAAGCCTCGATCTCGGGACCGCTCTGCGCCGCGATCGCGCCCAGCCGCGCGGCGATGCGCACCAGCGCGCCGGTCTTGGCGCGCGCGAGCGTCTCGTAGTGCATCGTGCGCAGCTCGAAGCCGCGCTCGAGGTAGGCACCGAGCGTCAGGTCGAGGGCCTGGCCGAGATGGGCGATGAACAGCTCCTCGCTCAGCATGTCGAGCGCGCGCAGGCGCGGACCGTCGGCGAGCGTCGTGCGCAGCACCGCCAGTGCGCGGAAGTACGCCGCGTTGGCGGCGTTGAGGGCGACCGGAACCCCGTAGCTCAGATGCGCCGGTGGGCCGCCGCGCCGCTCCGTCGCCGCATCCTCGATGTCGTCGACGACCAGGCTCGCGTTGTGCAGCAGCTCCGGCAGCTCGAATACCGCCACCGGCTCGGGCTCGGGACCCGCCGCGACCCGGTAGGCGAGCCGGCCGATCGTCGCACGCCAGCGCTTGCCGCCGCGATCGACGAGCGTCCAGACCGGCGCGTTCACCTGCCGCGCGAGCGCCTCGCGGATCAGCTCGTCGGTGCGCGGACCGAGCAGCGCCTGCAGCTCGGCCAGGGGGAAGAAGCGCGGCCAGACGTCGTGGAAGGCATCGAGGGAAACCGCGGTGGTAGGCTGAAGTCGCTCGTCGATCATCTCTTGGTCGTCATCGCCCGGCCGCCCCGAGGCAGGGTGCCACAGCCGGAGCGAAGGTCAAGAACCGGGATCGAATCATCGCGCCCCCTCGGTGGTCTCGGCCGCGCGAGTGGCTAGCATGGCGCGCGCGAACCCGGCCAGCTCACCCATCGAGCTCAGGTGATGCACGCGATCAGGCAGGGCAAATACGCCCGTGGGGACGCCGCGGCCGCCGAGTACCAGGCTGGCCTGCGGCGCGAGCCGCTCGAGCAGCGCGGACAGATCACGCCGCAGCGACTCGTGGTCGCTGTGGATGCTGACGGTGCGCCAGACCATCAGCGGCGCGTAGCGATCCACCGCGCTCAGCAGCGCGTGGGTCGGCATCATGGGCCCCAGATTGACGTCGCGGTAGCCCGCGTCGGCCAGCACCACCGCGGCGATCAGCGACGGCAGCACGTAGGGATCACCGGAGACCGCCGCGCCCAGGGCCACCGGTGCGTCCGCCGGCGCGGGCGGGACCAGCGAGCGGATGAACGACAGCGCCTGCAGGCAGGTGTCGACGGCGCGGTGCTCGACGACGATGCCGTCGCTGCCGTGCTGCCAGAGCTCGCCCGCCCGGCTGAGCGCTTCACGGATCGCGCCGTCGCAGATCGCCGCGACCGAGTCACCCGCCACGTAGGCGCTCACGATGAGGCCGCGTGCGACGCGCCAGTCGTCACTCAGGAATGCCTCGAACAGCGCATCTGCGGTGCTGCCGCCGAGCCCGCCGCGCCTGGGCAGCATCTCCTCGAGCCCGAGCGCGGTCGGATTCTCGATCCGCAGGCCCGACTCGCGCGCGAAGCGCACCGCCTCGGTGAGCGCGATGCGGCGATGGCCGCCGGCGGTCCGCGACACTCTGACCATCCCTTCGTTGGCCCAGCGCTTCAACGACGACTCACTCACCCCCAGGGCCTCGGCCAGATCCTTGGGCGTGAGAAAGGCCTTGATTCGGCCATCCACGAATCAGTCCTGAACGATTTGGATGATATGGTCAAGGCGGTAATGGAACAAACTGTAACTTTTGAATGGGATATTGACATGCCATTCTGGACACCCTAGAGATGAATGAACGAATTGAACGATTTAGCGGAAGCACCCAGGAGAGCGACGATGAACATTCGAACACTCCTCCCCACCGAACCACGGGCGCCGGAGCGGCGCTTGAGCGGCTCCGACGTCGACGAGCTGATGGAGCGCATGTTCGCAGCGCCCTCGGTCGACGCGGGCCAGATCCCGATGAACGGCAAGACCCGCATCGACTCGGGCGAGATGCGCCTCGCGCTCGCCGTTCTCGAGGACGCGCTGCGCTGTGTCCTGCGCCACCACGACTCGCGCATTGCCGAGCAGCGACTCGCCGCGCACGAGGCGGTAGTGTGGATGCAGAGCGACGACGACGCGCCGCCGTTCACCTTCGTGCGCATATGCCAGCTCTTCGACCTCGATCCGGACTGGATCCGCAGCACAGTGCGACGCCACGTCGAGCGCTCGCGCGGTCGCGCGAACCCCGATGAACGGACCCAGCGCGCGGCATAGGATGCGAGGAGCAGGTGGCGAGCAGCCGAACAACGAGCGCGCTGCGGCCACTTGCGGAGGTGATGAGATGAAGATCGTCGTGACAGGTGCAACCGGATTCGTCGGCCGCCCGCTGGTGCGCCGGCTCCTCGCCGCGGGGCACGAGGTCACCGCGTGGACGCGCAACCCCGAGCGCGCGCGCACGACCCTGCCCGCGCTCTGCGCTGTGGAGCGCTGGGACCCGCATGCCGCGACCGAGACCGAGAAGCTGCGCGGCGTCGACGCCGTCGTCCACCTGGCCGGCGAGAGCGTCGCCGGCGGCCGCTGGAGTGCTGCACGCAAGCGCGAGATCCTCGAGTCGCGGGTCGGCAGCTCGCGCGCACTGGTCGCCGCGATCGCCGCTCTGCCCCCCGCGGACCGGCCGCGCGCCCTGATCGCGGCGTCCGCGATCGGCTTCTACGGCGACCGCAGCGACGAGATCCTCGACGAGGACTCGCTACCGGGAGAAGGCTTCCTCGCCGACGTCTGCCGCGCCTGGGAAGACGAGGTCGCGCTCGCTCAAACCCTCGGCGTGCGCACGGTCTCGATCCGGGTCGGGGTCGTCCTCGGCCGCGACGGCGGCGCGCTGCAGGCGATGCTGCCGCCATTCCGCCTCGGCGCGGGCGGCAAGGTCGGCGGCGGCGAGCAGTGGATGAGCTGGATCCACCTCGACGACCTGGTCGGACTCTTCCACGCGGCGCTCGAGAACGAAGGCGTGCGCGGCATCGTGAACGGCGTCGCGCCGAACGCCGTCACCAACGCGCAGCTCACCGGCGAGCTCGGCAGGGTGCTGCGGCGCCCCACCCTCGTCCCGGTGCCGGCGTTCGCGCTCAAGCTGCTGCTCGGCGAGATGTCGAAGATCCTGCTCGCCAGCCAGCGCGTGACACCGCGCCGCGCGCTCGCCGCGGGCTTCACCTTCCGCTGGCCCGACCTCGGACCCGCGCTCGACGATCTCTGCGCCGACCCGGCGCACGAGATGCTGTTCGAGCAGTGGGTGCCACGCACCCCGGACGAGGTCTTTCCGTTCTTCTCGGACGCACGCAACCTCGAGAAGATCACCCCCGACTTCCTCAAGTTCGAGGTGCTCGACGTGACGCCCGAGCCGGTCCGCGCGGGCACCATCATCAACTACAAGCTCTCCCTGCGCGGCATCCCGATGCGCTGGCAGAGCGTGATCGAGTCGTGGACGCCGGGACGCGCCTTCGTCGACCGGCAGACGCGCGGGCCGTATCACGTCTGGCATCACACGCACGAGTTCGAGGCCGCGCGCGGCGGCACCATCCTGCGCGACCGCGTGCGCTACGCGGTGCCGCTCGGGGCGCTTGGCGAGGTCGTCGCCGGCGGCTTCGTGCGCCGCGACGTCGAGCGCATCTTCGAGTTCCGCCACGCGAAGATCGAGCAGATGTTCGGCGCCGAGAGGAGCAGCGGTGGACACCAGCGCGGCCACGCGGCCTGAGCCGACACTGCTGCTCACCGGCGCGACGGGCTACGTCGGCGGACGCCTCCTCGCCGCCCTCGAGGCCGGCGGCCGGCGCGTGCGCTGCCTCGCGCGCCGGCCGGAGAACCTCGCCGGGCGTGTCGCCGCGCCGACCGAGGTGGTGCGCGGCGACGTGCTCGAGCCCGCGACGCTAGCCGAAGCGCTGCGCGGCGTGCACACCGCGATCTACCTGGTGCACGCGATGGGTTCGTCGGGCTCGTTCGTCGAGGAGGACCGCCGCGCGGCGGAGAACTTCGGCCGCGCGGCACGGCAGGCGGGCGTGCAGCGCATCGTCTACCTCGGCGGGCTCGGCGACCGCGACGCCCCGCTGTCCGACCACCTGGCCAGCCGCCACGAGGTCGGCGACGTGCTGCGCGCGTCCGGGGTGCCGGTCACCGAGCTGCGCGCCTCGATCGTCCTCGGCTCGGGCAGCCTGTCGTTCGAGATGATCCGCGCGCTGACCGAGCGCCTGCCGGTGATGATCACGCCGCGCTGGGTCGCGATGCCGGCGCAGCCGATCGCGATCTCCGACCTGCTCGAGTACCTGGTCGCGGCGGTCGACCTGCCGATCACCGGCAACCCGATCTACGAGATCGGCGGCGCGGACCGCGTCTCCTACGGCGACCTGCTGCGCGAGTACGCGCGCCAGCGCGGCCTGAGGCGCTTGATGATCCGGGTGCCCGTCCTGACGCCGCGCCTGTCGAGCCTGTGGCTCGGCCTGGTGACGCCGCTCTACGCGCGCGTCGGCCGCAAGCTGGTCGACAGCATCTGCTACGCGACCGTGGTGCACGACGACGCGGCGCTACGCGACTTCGCGATCCGCCCGCTCGGGTATCGAGCCGCGATCGCCGCCGCGCTGCGCCGCGAGGACCACGAGTTCGCCGCCACGCGCTGGTCGGACGCGCTGTCGTCGTCCGGACCTACCCGGGACTGGGGCGGTACGCGCTTCGGCAGCCGGCTGGTCGACTCGCGTGTCGTGCACGTCCCGGTCGGACCCGCCGCCGCCTTCGCGCCGATCCGCCGGCTCGGCGGCAGCGGCGGCTGGCTCTACGGCCAGTGGCTTTGGAAGCTGCGCGGCTACCTCGATCTGGCCGTCGGCGGCGTCGGGCTGCGGCGCGGCCGGCGCGATCCGGAGTGGATGCGGGTCGGCGACGCACTCGACTTCTGGCGCGTCGAGGCGTTCGAGCCCGAGCACCGGATGCGCCTGTCGGCGGAGATGAAGCTGCCGGGCCGCGCCTGGCTCGAGTTCGAGGTGGTCGGCGACGCGTCCGGCTCGAGCATCCGCCAGACCGCGCTCTTCGACCCGATCGGCCTGAGCGGCCTGGCCTACTGGTACCTGATCTACCCGCTTCACCAGCTGGTGTTCGCCGGCATGCTGCGCGCAATCGCGGAGCGTGCCGTCAGCGACGACGGCGCTGCGACGCGCGGCCCGTCCGTCGCAGGCAGCCTCGCGGCGCCCGCGCGCCCGTAGCCGCGTCGCCGCGCGGGCTTCTTCGTCAGGCCGAGTGCACGGCGGAGCGGGCGTTCGACGCGAGCAGCACGCGCAGCGCGTCCGACGTCGCCGTACCGCCACGGCGGGCGAGCTCGAGCGGCGTGCCCACTGCGACGATCTGGCCACCCCGATCGCCGCCGTCGGGTCCGAGGTCGACCACCAGATCCGCGGCCGCGATGAAGTCCACGTTGTGCTCCACGACCAGCACCGTCGCGCCGCGCGCGACGATTCCACGCAGCACCTCGATCAGCCGCGCGACGTCCGAGAGGTGCAGCCCCGTCGTCGGCTCGTCGAACAGCAGCAGCCGGTTGGTGCTGCCCGCATCCTCGTCGACGAAGCTCGCCAGCTTCAGGCGCTGCGCTTCGCCGCCCGACAGCGTCGAGGTCGGCTGGCCGAGCGTCAGGTAGCCGAGGCCGACCGCGCGCAGCGCCGCGATACGCGTGCGGATGCGCGGCTCGTCGACGAAGAAGTCGTGCGCGTCGTCGATCGTCATCGCCAGCACGTCGTTGATCGAGCGGCCGCGATGCCGGATCGCCAGCACGTGCGGCTTGAAGCGCGCGCCGCCACACGCGTCGCAGGCGACCACGAGGTCGGCCATGAAGTGCATCTCGAGCGTGACCGTACCCATGCCGCAGCAGTCCTCGCAGCGGCCCCCGCTGGTGTTGAACGAGAAGTGTCCGGGCGGCACGCTGGCCAGGCGGGCGGCCGGGGTCGCGGCGAACACCCTGCGGATCTCGTCGTACGCCTTGAGGTACGTTGCAGCGTTCGAGCGCGCGGAGCGTCCGACGGGCGCCTGCGTCATCAGGACGACCTCGGCGAAGGCCTCCATTCCGGAGAGACGCTCGTACGCGCCAGCCTCGACCCCCTGCCCCTGCTCGCGGCACCAGCCCTGGTAGAGCACCTGCTCGACCAGGGTGGACTTGCCCGAGCCGGACACCCCGGTGACGCACGTCAAGCGTCCGTACGGAAAGCTCACCGTGAGGTTCTGCAGGTTGTTCTCGCGCGCGCCGTGCACCGTGAAGCCGCTCGCCTGCGGGCGTACCTTGCCACGGCCCGCGCGCGGGCGCGCTGCCGCGGTGACGGCAGCCGGCTGCTCGAGCCGGTGCGTGCGTGCCTCGAGCAGCCGTCCGGTCTCGGAGCGGTCGAGGGGCATCTGCGACGGTGGTCCGGAGAACAGCACCTGGCCACCGCGCGCCCCGCCGCCCGGACCGAGGTCGAGCACGTGGTCGGCGCCGTGGATCACCACCGGATCGTGCTCGACCAGCACCACCGTGTTGCCGGCCGCCGTCAGCTTGCCGAGCACGCCGAGCAGACGCTGCGAATCGCGCGCGTGCAGGCCGACGGTCGGCTCGTCGAGGCAGTAGAGCGTGTCGGTGAGCCTGGCGCCGAGCGCGCTCGCGAGATGGATGCGCTGCGCCTCGCCACCCGACAGGGTCCGCGCCTGGCGCGCCAGCGTCAAGTAATCGAGCCCGACCGAGAGCAGATAGCCGAGCCGCGCCTTGACCTCCTCGAGCAGGGCCGCCGCGCGCGCGCGCTCGCCGGTGTCCAGCTCGAGCTGCTCGATCCATGCCAGCGCGGCGCCGATCGGCAGCGCCGCAACGGCCGCGATGTCCAGACCACCGACCCGCACCGCCAGCGCTTCGGGCCGGAGCCGCCGTCCGTCGCAGGCGTGGCACGGCGTGTAGCCGCGGTAGCGCGCGAGCATGACGCGGACGTGCGTCTTGTAGCGCTTGCGCTCGAGCCAGCGGAAGAAGCCATGCACGCCGGGGAAGCGGTGCGCGCCCTTGCGACGGCCCGCCGCCTCGCGCGGCTCGCCGTCGAGCACCAGCGCGCGCTCGGCCACGGTGAGCTTCGCGTAGGGCACGTCCGTAGGAACGCCGAGACGTCCCGCGACGCGCAGCATCCACTCCTGCAGCTCGCGATTGGCGGGCGTCGTGAACGGCAGCACGGCGCCGTCCTCGAGGCTGACGCGCGGATCGGGGATCACCTTGTCGAGATCGATGCCGGTCACGCGCCCGAAGCCCTCGCAGGTCGGACAGGCGCCGAGCGGGCTGTTGAACGAGAACAGCTGCGGCGTCGGCTCGGGCATGTCACGGCCGCAGTCGCGGCACGAGAAACGGCGGTCGAGGGTGAGCGTACGCTCGTCTGCTGCGCCCTCGGGGCCCTCCTTGGCCGTCTGCAGGACGAGCTGGACGCGACCGCGGCTCAGCGCGAAGGCGCGCTCGAGCGCCTCGCGCTGGCGCGCGCCGCCGGTCGAGCCGGCGACGAGACGATCGAGCAGCACCGGAAGGATCGTGCCGGCGCGCGCGTAGAGGTGCGCGCCCTCGGCGGCGAGTACCGCGTCGCCGTCCGGTACGGGCACGGGCTCAGCTGCCGCTGCCGTGCCCGAGCGACGGCGGCGGCGCGGAGCCGCCCGCTCGGGACGCGCCGTCACCTGCGGCGGCACCGCCGGCTCGATACCGAGACGTGCTGCGAGATCCTCGACTTCCACGTCGTCGAGGCGCAGCACCGCACCGTCGAGCCAGAGCCGCGTGTGACCGTTCTTCAGCAGCCCCGTGACGACGCTCGCCAGCGGCAGCCCGCCGACGTCGACCGGAGCGACCACGAGCACCTTGGCACCGTCCCCGAGCGCCTCGACCTCGCGCAGCGCGCTGTCGACGTCGTCGCGCAGCACGCGCCCGCCGCAGGTGGCACAGCGCGCCTCGCCGACGTGCGTGAAGAGCAGCCGCAGGTGGTCGTTGATCTCGGTGATGGTGCCGACCGTCGAGCGCGCGTTGCGGATGGTGTTCTTCTGCGCCAGCGCCACCGCCGGCGGAATGTTGCTGATGAAGTCGACGTCCGGACGCTCCATGCGCTCGAGGAACATGCGCGTGTAGGTCGACATCGACTGCACGAAGCGGCGCTGGCCCTCCGCGTAGAGCGTGTCGAACACCAGGCTCGACTTGCCCGAGCCCGACACGCCCGTGACCACCGTGAGCGCGCACGGCGGGATCTCGCAGCTCACGTTCTTCAGGTTGTGCGTGCGCGCGCCGACGATGCGGATGGGTTCCTTCACGGCTCCGGCTTGAACACCACGATCGCGAGCGGCGGCAAGGTCACCTCGATCGACTGCGCGTGCCCGTGCCAGGCGAGCGGGTCGCTGCGCACGCCGCCCAGGTTGCCGACGCCGCTGCCGCCGTAGTCGCCCGCGTCGCTGTTCAGCAGCTCGCTCCAGGCGCCGGCGCGTGGCACGCCGATGCGGTAGCGGTAGCGCGGCAGCGGCGTGAAGTTGCAGCCGACCACCAGCAGATCGTCCGCCGCGCGCGCGCGGCGTGCGAAGCTGAGCGTGCTGCCCTCGCTGTCGTTGCAGTCGATCCAGGAGAAGCCCGCCGGCTCGCAGTCGAGCTCGTGCAGCGCCGGCTCGGAGCGATAGAGCCCGTTCAGGTCGCGCAGCCAGCGCCGGACGCCCTCGTGTGCCGGGCGCTCGAGCAGGTCCCAGTCGAGGCTGGCCTCGTGGTACCACTCGTTCCAGGTCGCCAGCTCCGCACCCATGAACAGCAGCTTCTTGCCCGGCTGCGCGAACATGTAGCCGAGCAGCAGGCGCAGGTTCGCGAAGCGCTGCCAGTCGTCGCCCGGCGCCGTTCCGCCAGGCATCTTGCGCAGCAGCGAGCCCTTCCCGTGCACCACCTCGTCGTGCGACAGCGGCAGCACGAAGTGCTCGGAGAAGGCGTACATGGCGCGGAACGTGAGCTGCCCGTGGTGGAACTTGCGGTGGATCGGGTCGAGCGACATGTACGCCAGCGTGTCGTGCATCCAGCCCATGTCCCACTTCATGCCGAAGCCGAGTCCGCCGACGTACGTGGGCTTGGACACCATCGGCCACGCGGTCGACTCCTCGGCGGTGGTCTGGACGTCGGGGACACCGCCATAGATCTCGACGTTCATGCGGCGCAGGAAGTCGATCGCGTCGAGGTTCTCGCGCCCGCCGTGCCGGTTCGGGATCCACTCGCCGGCCTTGCGCGAGTAGTCGAGGTAGAGCATCGACGCGACCGCGTCCACGCGCAGGCCGTCGGCGTGGTAGCGGTCGATCCAGAACAGCGCGCTCGACAGCAGGAAGCTCTTCACCTCGTTGCGGCCGTAGTTGAAGATGAAGCTCGACCAGTCGGGGTGGAAGCCCTGGCGCGGGTCGCCGTGCTCGTAGAGGTGCGTTCCGTCGAAGTAGCCGAGGCCGTGCTCGTCGGTCGGGAAGTGCGACGGCACCCAGTCGAGGATCACGCCGATGCCGGCCTGGTGCAGCGCGTCGATCAGGAACATCAGGTCCTGCGGCGTGCCGTAACGGCTGGTCGCCGCGAAGTAGCCGGTCGTCTGGTAGCCCCACGAGCCGTAGAACGGGTGCTCCATGACCGGCAGCATCTCGACGTGCGTGAAGCCCATCTCGCGCATGTGCTGCACCAGCAGCGGCGCCAGCTCGCGGTAGGTGAGCGGGCGGTCCTCCTCCTCGGGCACGCGGCGCCACGAGCCGAGGTGCAGCTCGTAGACCGACACCGGGGCGTCGATCGCATTGCGCCGCGCACGCTCGGCCATCCACTCCTGGTCGCCCCAGGCGTAGTCGAGGGACCACACTCGCGAGCCGGTCTCGGGCGGGATCTCGGCGTAGACCGCGAACGGGTCGGCCTTGTCGGCCTGGTAGCCCTCGTAGCGCGACTTGACGTGGTACTTGTACGCGGCACCGCGTGCGACGCCGGGGATGAAGCCCTCCCACACCCCCGAGCCCGCGCGCACGCGTAGCTCCTGTGCGGTCTTGCTCCAGCCGTTCCAGTCGCCCATCACCGTGACCGCGATCGCGTTCGGCGCCCAGACCGCGAAGTGCACCCCGGCCACGCCGTCGACCACGCCCGCGTGCGAGCCGAGCTTCTCGTACAGCCGCAGGTGGCTGCCCTCGTTGAACAGATAGATGTCCTGCTCGCCGAGCGGCGAGACGTCGTGGCGCACGGCAGCCGCCACGGCGGCCGTGCGCTGTCTTTGGTCGTTCATCGCGCCCCCTAATCCATCCGCAGCACTTCGAGGATGCCGCGCAGCGGGATGCGTAGCCACCCCGGCCGGCGGTCGATCTCGCGCTCGATCTCGTCGAGCCCCTTCTCGATCCCGAAGATCATCAGCAGCGCGGCCAGGTCGTTGCGGTCCGGCGGCACGAAGCGGGCGTCGCCCGCCTGCTCGAGGTAGCCGCGCAGGAAGTTCGAGCCCGCCCAGCGGCCGAAGAAGAACGCCCACGGCTGCAGCACGGCCACGTCCTCGGGCCGCACCAAGGCCGCCGAGCCGTCACCGACCAGACCACCGCGCGCGGCGTGGTGGAACGACCACAGCATGCTCGCGACGTCGCGCAGCGGCGAGACCTTCACGCGGCGCTCGTTCGAGGTCTGCGCATCGCTCGCGGCGAGGTCGACGATGACGAAGTCGCGTCCGGTGTAGAGCACCTTCTTCAGCTCGAGGTCGCCGTGGTTGCGGATGCGCGTGGTCGCGATGCGGCGGCCGAGCAGCGCGCCGAAGCGCTCCAGGAGCGCAGCCTCCGCGTCGAGCACCGCGCACGCGTTCGGCTGCGCCGCCTCGGGCAGGCTCGACAGCCGGTCGCGCAGCAGCGCGGTCACGCGCAGCGTCTGGTTGCGCAGCGACTGGTAGAGCGAGCGCTGGTAGAGCATGGTGAACTCTTCCGGCGCGAAGGACGGATCCTCGCTGTCCTGCGACAGCGCGATGTGCAGCTCCGCCGTGCGCTGGCCGAGCCGGCGCGCGAACTCGAGGTAGCCGCCCATGGTCTCGCCGACCAGCGCCGGCGTCTCCTGATCCATGAGCTCGACCGGGCCGCCGTGCTCGGGCGGCTTCGCACCACCGCCCGCGGTCCGGGCCAGGGCATGCTGGAAGAACTGCTGCACCTGGTCGACGGTGAAGCGGAAGGCGTCGCCCTCGTTCGGCACGTAGCCCTGCAGGATCGCGATGGTCGCCGGCGTGCTGCGTGGCGCGCGGTACTCGAGCGCCCCCGCGACCGGTGCGGCGTGCACGAAGCTCGCGTGCTCGGTGAGAAAACGGCCCATCTCGAGCTCCGCGTTGACGCCATCGGCGATGCCGCGCAGCACCTTCAGCACCAGACGCTGCCCGTACACCACCTCGTGCTGGTAGACGTCGGGTCGCATCAGGATCGGTGCCAGGTCTGCGTCACCAGCACCACGCAGCGAGCGGAACGCCCGCGTCTGCGTGGGCACGATCTCGCCGACCTCGCCACGCAGCGGACGCTTGCGGGCGATGCACTCCAGCAGAGCCGCCGCGATCGCCGGCTCCTCCAGCGCGTCGTAGAGGATGCCGCTCGACGCACCCTGCCGGCCGGCGATCTCCACCTCGGCGATCACCGCGTGGCGCGCGCCGTCGCGCACGCGCGCCGCCTTCTCGCCCTCGGCGAACGCGGACGGCACCACGTAGAGCTCCGAGGTCGTCGTGCCGTCCGCGCGCAGGATCGCCAGCAACGCGTCGCCGCCGTCGCCCGGAACCTCGACCAGATCGATCAGCGACATCCGCGCGCCGCCGAGCGCGCTCGACAGCCAGCCGCGCCGGCGCAGCGCCAGCGCGAGAGCATCGCTCAGCGGCAAGCGGCCGTCGTTGCGCAGCAGCGCCTCCCACGAGCCCTTCGCCTGCAGCAGCGGCGGCGGCGACTCGGCGGCGGCGACCATGCGCGCCGCCGCTCCCCCCGCGGCCGGCGGCTCGAGCGAGAACCAGTAGAACGAGTGCGGACCGAGCGTCAGCAGGTAGGGCGCGTCACCGATGGTCGGGAACGGCTTCTTGCCGAACAGCTCGACCGCGACCATGCCCTTCCACGCCGTCAGATCGAGCTCGACGTACTCGACGAAGCGCGACAGGTTCGCGACCACCAGCAGGGTCTCGCCCTCGAAGCTGCGCACGAACGACAGCACCTTGCGGTTGCTCGGCGTCAGGAACGACATCGCGCCGCGCCCGAACGCCTTGTGCTGCTTGCGCAACGCGATCAGCCGCTTCATCCAGAACAGCAGCGAGTGCAGGTTGTTCTGCTGCGTTTCGACGTTGTGGCTCTCGTAGTGGTACTCGGGGTCGACGATCACCGGCAAATAGAGACGCTGCGGATTCGCACGCGAGAAGCCGGCGTTGCGGTCACCGTTCCACTGCATCGGCGTGCGCACGCCGTTGCGGTCGCCGAGGTAGAAGTTGTCGCCCATGCCGATCTCGTCGCCGTAGTAGAGCACCGGCGTGCCGGGTAGCGAGAACAGCAGCGCGTTCATCAGCTCGATGCGGCGCCGGTCGTTGCCGAGCAGCGGCGCCAGCCGGCGACGAATTCCCAAATTGATGCGCGCCTGCGTGTCGTGCGCGTAGACGCGGTACATGTAGTCGCGCTCCTCGTCGGTCACCATCTCGAGCGTCAGCTCGTCGTGGTTGCGCAGGAACAGCGCCCACTGGCAGGTGTCGGCGATCTCCGGGGTCTGCTGCAGGATGTCGATGATCGGGAAGCGGTCCTCCATGTGCAGCGCCATGAACAGGCGCGGCATGACCGGGAAGTGGAACGCCATGTGGCACTCGTCGCCCTGGCCGAAGTAGGCGACCGCGTCCTCGGGCCACTGGTTCGCCTCCGCCAGCAGCATGCGATCCCCGAAGTTGCGGTCGACGTGTGCGCGCAGCTCCTTCAGGAAGGCGTGCGTCTCGGGCAGGTTCTCGCAGGTCGTGCCGTCGCGCTCGTAGAGGTACGGGATCGCGTCGAGGCGCAGCCCGTCGACGCCCATGTTGAGCCAGAAGTCGAGCGCGCGGAACACGGCCTTCTTCACGTCGGGGTGCTCGAAGTTGAGATCCGGCTGGTGGAAGTAGAAGCGGTGCCAGTAGTAGGCGCTGGCGACGTCGTCCCACGTCCAGTTCGAGCGCTCGAAGTCCTTGAAGATGATGCGCGCCTCGCGGTAGCGGTCGGTGGTGTCGCTCCACACGTAGTAGTCGCGGTAGCGGCTTTCCTTTGGCGAGCGCCGCGCGCGCTGGAACCACGGATGCTGGTCCGAGGTGTGGTTGATGACCAGCTCGGTCACGACCTTGAGGCCGCGCCGGTGCGCCTCGCGCAGGAAGAGCTTGAAGTCCTCGAGCGTGCCGCAGTCGGCGTGCACGGTGGTGAAGTCCGAGATGTCGTAGCCGTCGTCGCGCAGCGGTGACGGGTAGAACGGCAGCAGCCAGAGCGTCGTGACACCGAGATCCTGCAGGTAGTCGAGCTTCTCGGCGAGCCCCTTGAAGTCGCCGATGCCGTCGCCGTCGCTGTCGTAGAACGCGCGCACGCGCAGCTCGTAGAAGATCGCGTCACGGTACCACAGCGGATCCTGCGCGACTCCGGGGCTCGGCGCTCTAGCCACGCTGGGGCGTCTCCTCGCGCTGCGACGCCGGCGCGCGGCTGCGACGAACGAAGCGGCTCCTCATCAGGGGAAGATCCCCCGCCGGCGTTTCGCCTCCGCGATGCGGCTGACGCCGCGGATGAGCGCCCCGGTGCGCATGTCGACCGCGCGCTCCTCGGAGGTCGCGAGCACCTCGGCGAAGGCCCGCTGCATCAGCGTCGTCAGCTTCGAGTTGACCTCGTCCTCGCCCCAGAAGAAGTGCTGCAGGCTCTGCACCCATTCGAAGTACGACACCGTCACGCCGCCGGCGTTGGCGAGGATGTCGGGCACGACGAGGATGCCGCGCTTCCTGAGGATCGCGTCGGCCTCGAGGTCGGTCGGACCGTTCGCGCCTTCGACCAGCAGCTTGCAGTGCAGGTGCTCGGCGTTGCTGGCGGTGATCTGATTCTGGATCGCCGCCGGGATCAGCACGTCGCACGGCAGGGTGAGCAGGTCGGCGTTGCTCACGCCCTCGGCGTCCGGGAAGCCCTCGAGCTGCCGGTGCTCGGCCAGCCAGCGGTCGACCGAAGCCAGCTCGAGCCCGTTCGGGTTGTGGATTCCAGACTTGACATCGGACACCGCGACCACGCGCGCACCCGCCGCAGCGGCGAGCCGCGCCGTCACCGAGCCGACGTTGCCGTAGCCCTGCACGACGACGCGCGCACCCTCGACCGGGAGGCCGAGGTGCCGACAGGCCTCGATCATGCACGTGACCACGCCGCGTCCGGTCGCCTCCTTGCGGCCCAGCGAGCCGCCGATCTCGACCGGCTTGCCGGTGACCACGCCCGGCACCGCGTAGCCCTTCTGCTGCGAGTAGGTGTCCATGATCCAGGCCATGGTCTGCTCGTCGGTGCCGAGGTCGGGGGCGGGGATGTCGCGGTCGGGGCCGATCATGTCGATGATCTCGGAGGTGTAGCGACGCGTGATGCGCTGCAGCTCCGCCGGCGAGAACTCCTTCGGGGCGATGCGCAGCCCGCCCTTCGCACCGCCGAACGGCAACGCCATGATGGCGCACTTCCAGGACATCCACATCGAGAGCGCGGTGACCTCACCGAGGTTCACGTCCTCGTGGTAGCGGATGCCACCCTTGGTGGGGCCCATGGTGGTGAGGTGCTGCACGCGATAGCCGAAGACCGTCTCCACCACGTTGTACGAGTCCCGGCGGAAGGGGAAGGACACCACGAGCGCACGCTGTGGCGTGCGCAGCCGGTGCCAGAGATTCTCCTGCAAGCCCATGATCTTTGCGGTCTGGTCGAGCTGCGCGACCGCGAGCCGGTACATCGGCGTGTCCCACTCGAGGGTCCGGTTCTCCATTCTCTTCTCCTAGCGTCCGCCGCCGGACGTGCCCGACTTGCCGTTCGACAGGGTCGGCGCCGGCGCGGGAACGGTCGGGACCTCGACCAGCGCCACCTTGACGCGCCGCGGCTGCAGATTCTGCACCGTCAAGCTCGGCGGGTGGCGCAGGTTCTCCTCGCTGATGGCGAACGTGCGCTGGCCCGGCTTGGCCCGGCTCGCGTCCACCGTCACCGCCAGATCGCGCGAGTTGAGCAGCGCGAACGCGCGCTTGGGTCCGGTGAAGGTCGCCTGGACCTGGGTCGGCTCGATGGTCTCCACGGTCGCGCCGTCTGGCAGATTCACCACCTCGATCGGCATGTGCAGGATCATCTCCTCCGGCCGCGAGCCCGGCACGAACAGCAGCCATAGCCCGAGCACCACCGCCAGCGACGCCAGGCGCTCGACCCAGTTCGAGAACAGCACCTGACGCAGGACGGTGCGGAAGTCGCGCACCGGCTCGCGCGCCGCCTGCTCGGCGGCCAGGACGCGCGCGAGCTCGTTGGCGTCGCGCAGGGTACGCAGCTTGCCGTCCTTGGCCACCGCGATGCGGCCGCGCTCCTCGGATACCACCAGGCAGAGCGCGTCGGTGAGCTCGGCGAGGCCGAGTGCCGCGCTGTGCCGCGTGCCGACGCCGGCGAGCTGCTGGAAGTCGGTCGAGAGCGGCAGATGGGCCGCGAATAGCGCGATCCGGTCGTGCTCGATGATCACCGCGCCGTCGTGGCCAGGCGAGTGCGGATCGAAGATGCTCTTCAGCAGCGGCACGCTGAGGTTGGCGCCGACCTCGATGCCGCCTCGCACGTGACGGCGCAGCGGCTGCTCGCCCTGCAGGACGATCAGCGCGCCGATGCGGTCGCGCGCCATGTCCGCCGCGCACTCGACGAGCATGTCGGTCACGTTGGCCGGCGCCTTCACGCGCTTGCTGCGCCGCAGGCTGAACAGGGCCAGGCGCTCGAAGAGCTGGCGCAGCTCCTCCTGGAAGATGATCACGATGATGATCAGGAAGATCGCGAAGAAGCCCTGCAGCAGCCACGCCGTGAGCTGCAGCCCGACCGAGCGCGCCGCGATGTAGAGCCCGGCCAGGATGACGATCCCGCCCGCGACGAGCCCGGCCTGGGTGCGGCGGATCCAGACGATGCCGGCGTAGACGAGGAAGGTGACCAGGAGGATGTCGACGGAATCCGCCAGGCGAATCTCGAGCAACGAATCGAACAGACCTCTCATGCCGTCTTCGAGGAGTACCCGTCTCCTCCGGCGGCGTCACGCGGCGCGCGTATCGGCGCGATAGATCGCCGTGGCCGGCGGGACACTAGCGGGCGGGCAGCTCGGCCGGCGTTCCACGCGGCATCAGCGTGGGGAACGTCCGGCCGCTCGGCGGATCGATCAGCGTGATGTCGTCCCGGTAGACGCGCGCCGTGCTGAAGAGCTGGCGTAGCGCGGTACTCAGCGGCATCGACTGGTAGAGGTCCGGGAACTGAGTGCGCACCACGGCGCGAACGCGGCGACCGTGGCGGGTGCTGATCGTCGGGAAGAGGTGGTGCTCGACGTGATAGCCGAAGTCGAGGCTCAGCCACTCGAGCGGGCGTGGCAACGTGACCGACAACGAGTTGACGAGTGGATCGTTCACGTTCGGCGTCAGCGGGCTCAGGTTGTGATTGGTCATGATGAACATCATCACGACGGTATTCGTGACGACGAGCGGGATCGCGTAGACGAACAGGAACGGCACCAGCCCGACGACCCCGGCGACGGACGCCCAGAACAGGACGCCCAGCAGACTCTCCAGGATCGCGCGCCGGTGCAGGCTCGGCGACAGGATCCCCTTGCCGCGCGCTTTCCAGAGCATTTGCTGGCTCTGCCCCGTGAAGCCGAACAGCAGGCTCAGCAGGCTCATCACGCGGCGCCGGCCGAGCCCGAAGTGATCGGCCATGATCCGCGCGGCACGCTGCGACTGGTACTCGAGCAGCGTCGGGTACATGTCCGGATCGGCGCCGGCCCGCCCGCAGTGGTTGTGGTGGACGCGGTTGTGCCAGGCGGTCCAGAGCGTCGGCGACAGCGTGAAGGGCAACAGGCAGAACCAGCCGAGGACGCGGATCGCCAGTCGCCCGCGTACCACGCCACCGTGCATCGTCTCGTGGCCGAGAAACACGAGGCCGGCCAGGCAGCACCCGATGATGATCGACAGCAGGGGCCAGAGCGGCGCGGCCACGCGATCGGACGCAATGGCCCAGGCCAGCGCGACGATCACCGCGGTATGGAGCGGCAGCCACAACACCCGCGAGCGCGCGGGCACGAACACTTCGGCTTGAAGGCCCGGGCGGAGTGCCCGGGCGTAGGTCGCAATCGTCCGGCACTCCACGCAGCGCAGCATAGTCCCATCCCTCCTGCCGCGATAGGGTTGCCGCGATCATTTAACCGCCGCGTCGGGACACCTGGCGCGACGCCTGGTAAACACGCGCGCCATGGCCGACGACCTCGAGGCCCCGGGCTGGGACGCGGCGCGGATCGCGCACGGTTTTGCCGCGCCCGGCCTGCCGGTCGCCGCCGGCTTCCACCTCGTCCGCGTCCACCAGGTGCACGGCGCGGTCTGCATCGCCGCGGACGAGCACACGCCGTCGCCCGCCGGTGACGCCGACGCGCTGGTCACCGCGCGCGCGGGCGTCGCGGTGGCGATCGCCACGGCCGACTGCGTGCCGCTGCTCCTCGCGGCGCCCGGCGCCGGCGCGGTGGCCGCGGTGCACGCGGGCTGGCGGGGCTCGGTGGCGGCGATCGCCGCCGTGGGCCTGCGCGAGCTCGTCGAGCGCGGCGCGCGCGCCGCCGACGTCCACGCCGCGCTGGGCCCCGCGATCGACGGCTGCTGCTACGAGATCGAGCGCGCGATCGCCGAGCGCTTCGCGAACGAGCTTGGCGGCGAGGTGTGGGCTGCCTGGCGCGAGGGCGACCGCGCCGGCAAGGGCTACCTCGATCTGCGGCGTGTGAACGCGCTGGTCCTCGAACGGGCCGGCGTTCCGGCGGCGTCGATCCAGCGGGTCGGCCCGTGCACGTTCTGCGGCGGCGGGCCGTTCGCATCGTTCCGGCGCGACGCCGAGCGGGCCGGTCGCCAGCTCAGCTGGATCGCTCTCCGCGCCGCGTGAACAGCCCGCCCCGTGCGTGCTAGCCGAGCGTCCATGCAGACCCTCGAAGACCTGTTCTCCCTGCGTGGCAAGGTCGCGCTGATCACCGGCGCCTCGGCCGGGCTCGGCGTGGATCTGGCGCGTGCGCTCGCGATCGCGGGCGCCGACGTCGCACTGCTGGCGCGCCGCCGCGAGCGGCTCGAGGCCCTGGCGGCCGAGCTGCGCGCGAGCGGCGTGCGCGCCGAGGCGATCGCCGCCGACCTCGCCGTCGACGCCGACATCGAGGCCGCGATCACGCAGACCGAGGAGCGTCTCGGACCCATCGACGTCCTGGTCAACAACGCCGGCATCGCGCTGGTCGGACCGTCGGAGCGCTACTCGCGCGAGAAGTGGGACCAGACCATCCGACTGAACCTCACCGCGGCGTTCCTGCTCTGTCAGGGGGTCGGCAAGCGCATGATCGCGCGCGGCAAGGGTGGACGGATCATCAACGTCACCTCGGTGATCGCGGCCGCGGCGAACCCGATCTATCACGGTGCCGGCTACAGCGCAGCGAAGGCTGGGCTGATGAACGTCACGCGCCAGCTCGCGGTCGAGTGGGCACAGCACGGCATCACCGTGAACGCGCTCGCACCGGGCTGGTTCCCGACCGAGATGACCGCCGAGGGCTTCGCCAAGGAGAAGTACCGTGGCAAGACCGAGAGCCTGACGCCGATGGCGCGGCTCGGCGAGCCGCGCGAGCTGCAGAGCGCGCTGCTGTTCCTCGCCGCGCCGTCGTCGAGCTTCGTCACCGGGACGACGGTATTCGTCGATGGGGGCTGGACGGCCTGGTGACCGGCGCCGGCGCAGCCGCGGGCCAGCGCCCGGCGCCGGCCGATCCCGCGCCGCTGCGCAGCGCCCTGCTGCGCTGGTACGACGCCAACCGCCGTGCCCTGCCCTGGCGTCGCGACCGCGATCCCTACCGCATCTGGGTCGCGGAGGTGATGCTGCAGCAGACCCGCCTCGACGTGGTGATCCCGAAGTACGAGCGCTTCGTGCGGACCTTCCCCGACGTCGCCGCGCTCGCGCGCGCGTCGCAGGAGCGCGTGCTCGCCGCCTGGTCCGGGCTCGGCTACTACACGCGGGCGCGCAGCCTGCACCGTGCGGCGCGCGCGCTGCGCGCGCTCGGTCGCGACACCTTTCCGCGCGAAGCCGCCGTCGCGGCAGCACTGCCGGGTGTCGGACGCTACACGCTCGGCGCCGTGCTCTCCATCGCCTACGACCTGCCGTACGTAGCGCTCGACGCCAACGTCGTGCGCGTGCTGTCGCGCCTCGCCTGCCTGCCGCGTCCCGACACGCGCGGCGAACCGCAGCTCGCGCTGGCCGAGCGTCTGCTCGAGCGCATCCGCCCTGGCGACTGGAACCAGGCGCTCATGGAGCTCGGCGAGACCATCTGCCTGCCGCGCGCGCCGCGCTGCGCAACCTGCCCGCTGGAGCCGTCCTGCGCGGCCCGCACCAGGGCGGCGACGCATCTCTTCCCGCAGCCGAAGCCGCGCCGCGCCACCGAGCGCGTCCGCGTCGTGCTGAGCGTCCTGCACGACGGTGCCGGCGGCGTGCTGCTCGAGCGCGGTGCCTTCCCGTACCTGCCGCATCTCTGGCTGCCACCCACCGCCGTCGGCGAGCACGCGCGCACTCCCGTGGGTGCGCACGCCGGCTCGTTCCGGCACGCGATCCTGCACCGCCAGCTGGCGGTCGAGGTCTACGTGCGCCGCTGCTCCGCGGCTCGTCTCGCGTCCGCAGCGGCGGCGGGGCCGCACGGCGCGGACGACCGCGAGCGACGCGTGTTCTCGCGCGCCGGGCGAGCGCGCATCGGGCGCTCCTCGCTCATGACGAAGGCGCTGGCACTCGCGCTGCGCGAGCGTGGTTGATCGGCGCGACGCGATCACCGATGTTGGTGGGACATGCGCAGCGAGTCGAGCATTCGTGACCAGGCCGCCATCGTCGGCACCGGGCAGACCAGGTTCAGCAAGAGCCTCGGCCTGTCGGAGTACGAGATGGCGGTCGAGGCGATCTTCGCGGCCTGCGAGGACGCCGGCATCTCGCCGCGCGAGATCGACGGGCTCGTCCGCTACGACATGGAGCAGACCGACGAGGAGCAGCTGCTGTCGGTGCTCGGCAACCCACTGCTGCGCTTCTTCGCCGGCACCGGCTGGGGCGGCGGCGGCTCGGCGTCGGTGCTGGTTGTCGCCGCGACCGCGATCACCGCAGGCATGGCCGACACCATCCTCGTCTACCGCTCGCGCGCGCGCGGCAAGCAGTCGAGCTACGGCAAGGACCCCAAGCAGGGCGGCCGCTACTGGGAGAAGCTCGCGACGGCGCTGCCCGGGCTGAACCAGTGGCACGTGCCGCAGGGGCTGGTGTCCGCGTTCCAGGAGATGGCGATGCTCAGCATGCGGCATCGCATCGACCACGGCACGACCGACGACCACTACGCCGACGTCGCGATCGCGTTCCGCGAGCATGCGATGCGCAACCCGAACGCCGTCATGCGCGCGCCGCTGACGCGCGAGGATCATCACGCGTCGCGCATGATCGCGGATCCGCTGCGGCTCTTCGACTGCAACATCGAAACCGACGGCGCGGTGGCGTTCATCGTCACCTCGGCCGAGCGCGCGCGCGACCTGCGTCAGCCGCCGGCAGTGATCCTCGCCGGTGCGATGGCGGCGGGCTCGCATCACATCCGGCTGTCCACCATGTTCGAGCGCTCGTGGGAGGAGGACTCGCCGGTCCGCGTGGCGAAGCAGCTCTACGAGATGGCCGGCGTCAAGCCGCGCGAGATCGGCGCTGCGTTCTTCTACGACTTCTTCACCTCGCTGGTGATCATCGCGCTCGAGCAGTACGGCTTTGCGCCACGCGGCGAGGGCGGGCCGTTCGCGGCCGACGGCGGGCTGTCGTGGCAGGGCGGACGGCTGCCGTGCAACACCAACGGCGGCCAGCTCTCCGAAGCGTTCATCCACGGCTTCAACAACACCAGCGAGGCGGTGCGCCAGATCCGCGGCACCTCCACGTCTCAGGTCGAGGGCTGTGACCTCGTGCTGGTCGCCGGCGGCAACACCGACCCCACCGGCGCGGTCATCCTGCGGAGAGCGTGATGGCGACCCACGAGGATATCCGCGCGCCAGGCGCGCGGCCGAGCGAACCGAGCCGGGGAGAGGTCCCCTCGCCAAGAGACGATCACCTGACGCGCAGCCTGCCGCTGCCGCAGCCATCGCAGGACAACGCCGCGTTCTACGCCGCCACCGCACGCGGCGAGCTGCGCTTGCAACGCTGCACGCCGTGCCGGCGCTTCCGCCACTACCCGCGTCCGGCGTGCCCGTACTGCCTGTCGCGCGACTTCACCTGGGAGCCGTCGAGCGGCCACGGCACCGTCTATACCTGGACCATCGTGCGCGGCCCGACCCTGCCGGCGTTCCAGGACAAGCTGCCCTACAACGTCGTCGACGTGCTGCTGGACGAGGGCGTGCACTTCGTCAGCGAGGTGCTCGATTGCCCGCCCGAGGAGATCCGGGCCGGGATGCCGGTCGAGGCGACGTTCGTCCCGGTCACGGACGAGATCACCCTGGTCAAGTTCCGGCGGTGCGCATGAGCCTGCAGCTCCTCTACCTGCACGGCTTCGCGTCCTCTCCGGAGGGCACCAAGGCGAGCTTCTTCCACTACCGCCTGCGCCAGCTCGGCCTCGAGCTGCAGGTCCCGGAGCTGGCACCCGATTTTCGCTGCATGACGATCACCAGCCAGATCGCGATCGTCGAGCCGCTGCTGGAGCGCGGGCCCACCGTGATCCTGGGCTCGAGCCTTGGTGGCTACCTGGCTACCATTCTCGCCGAGCGCCATCCGGAGCAGGTCGCGGGCCTCGTCCTGTTCGCGCCCGCGTTCGGCTTCGCACGGCGCTGGGAGTCGCGTCTCGGCGAGCCGGCGATGGAGCGCTGGCGCAGCGAGCGCACGCTCGATGTCTACCACTACGGCAAGAGCCGCGAGGAGAAGCTGTCGATCCGCCTGATCGAGGACGCCGGCGCCTACCCCGACGAGCCCGATCCGCGCTGCCCGGCGCTGGTCTTCGCCGGTCGCCGTGACACCGCCGTGCCGCTCGAGACGGTCGAGCACTTCACGCGCGCCCGCGCCGGACGCAACCTGGTCGTCCTAGACACCGGTCACGAGCTGACCGAGGTGCTCGAGCTGATGTGGCAGCTCACGCACGACTTCCTCGCCTCGCTCGGGGCTGCGCCGGCGCTGGAGCAGAAGGGCTTCTAGGCTCTCGGCCATGCGGCTCGGGATCGATCTCGGGGGAAGCAAGGTCGAGGGCGTGGTCCTCGACGGCGCGGGCGCGATCGTCGCGCGCCAGCGCGTCCTGACCGAGCGCGACCTGGGCTACGAGCACGTGCTCGGCCGCGTCGTGGCGCTGGTCGCAGAGCTGCTGCCGCTCGTGCCGGGGTGCACCGAGGTCGGCATCGGCACGCCGGGCGCGCTGTCGGTGCGCGACGGCACGCTCAAGAACTCGAACACCGTCTGTCTTAACGGAAGACCGGTGCTGGCCGACCTCGAGGCGCGTCTCGGGCTGCGCGTACGGCTCGAGAACGACGCCAACTGCTTCGCGCTGGCCGAGGCGCGCGCCGGCGCGGGACGGGGCTACGACGTCGTGTTCGGCGTGATCCTCGGTACCGGGGTCGGCGGCGGCATCGTCGTGCGCGGCGAGCCGTGGACCGGTCCGCAGCGCATCGCCGGCGAGTGGGGACACCACGCGATCGATCCTGCCGGACCGTCCTGCTACTGCGGCCAGCGCGGCTGCGTCGAGACCCTGCTCTGCGGGCCCGCGCTCGAGGCCGCCTACCGGACCGCGGGTGGTGCAGCCCCGGCGAGCGCGAGCGAGGTCGCGGCGCGTGCCGGTGCGGGCGAGGTCATCGCGGGGCGTGTGCTGGATACGTACCTCGCCCACTTCGGGCGTGCGCTCGCCAACGTGATCTCGATCCTGGACCCATCGGTGGTGGTGCTCGGCGGCGGGCTGTCCAACCTCGACGTGCTCTATGATCGCGGGCGCGACGAGGTCGCGCGCCGCGTGTTCAGCGACGAGCTCACGACACCGATCGTCAGACATCGCCTCGGCGATTCGGCCGGCGTCATCGGCGCGGCGCTGCTGGTCGCCGACGCCGGCTGAAGCCGGGCCTGAAGGAGAGACACTGCATGTGGCGACGCGTTCTACCCCTCCTCGTGCTCGGCCTGTCCGGCCTGGCGCTGATCGGCGTCGGCTGGGTCGGCCTCACCGCACCTGCCGAGCTGATGACGCCGCTCGGCATCCCGCTCGAGGGCGCGAGCGCACACAACGAGATCCGTGCCGCCTACGGCGGCATGCACGTCGGGCTCGGGCTGCTCCTCGTCGTCGCGGCGCTGCGGCCGGTGCAGCAAGGCCCCGGCCTGTGGCTGAACCTGTGCATCATGGGCGGACTGGTGCTCGGGCGTCTCGCGAGCTTCGTCATCGACGGTGCCCCGGGCGAGTTCGTGGTCCGCTTGCTGATCCCGGAAGCGCTGGGCGCCCTGCTCTCCGCCCTGCTGCTCGCCTCGAGCGGGCGCGGCCGCTCATCTTCGGCCGGCGGGCGCTTCTAAGCACCGGACCGGTGTGCCAAGGTCGCGGGGATGTCCTCGGTGAGCGAAATGGAGGAGCTCGACGATCGCCTCTCCGCCGAGGAGCTGCACGAAGCCTGGGGGCTACTCGCGCACGCAGATCGGATGGACGGCTTCCGCCTGCTGGACCGCGCCGTCGCCGAGGACTTCTTCCTGACGTTGAGCTCGCGCGACCAGGCGGAGCTGCTGGGCGAGCTCGCCCCGGTGCAGCGCCGCTCGTGGCTACGGCTGCTGCCCCTCGACGACGCCGCCGACCTGATCCAGATGTTCGAGGAGGACGAGCGCGAGGGGCTGCTGCAGCTCTTCGACGAGTCCACCCGCAAGGAGCTGAGCGGCCTGCTCGCGTACGCCGAGGACCGCGCCGGCGGCCTGATGGACCCACTGTTCGCCCGGGTGCGGCCCGACATGAGCGTCGACGAGGCAATCTTCTACCTCCGCCGCCAGGCGCGCGAGCGCATCGAGTACATCTACTACGTCTACGTGCTCGATACCGCCCAGCACTTGATCGGCGTGGTGACCTTCCGCGAGCTGTTCGCCGCACGCCCCGAGCAGCGCGTGCGCGAGGTGATGCACACCGACATCGTCTCGGCGCCCGAGGACATGGACCAGGAGAGCCTGAGCCAGCTGTTCGCGCGCACCGACCTGGCGGCGATCCCCGTGGTCGACGCCGAGGGCCGCGTGAAGGGCATCGTCACCGTCGACGACATCGTCGACGTCGTGCAGGAGGAGGCCACCGAGGACATCCAGAAGATCGGCGGCACCGCAGCCCTCGACGCGCCGTATCTCGACGTCGGCTTCCTCGGCATGATGCGCAAGCGCGCCGGCTGGCTGTCGGTGCTGTTCGTCGGCGAGATGCTCACCACCACGGTGATGGCCTACTTCGAGCACGAGCTGCAGCGCGCGATCGTGCTCGCGGTATTCATCCCGCTGATCATCTCGAGCGGCGGCAACTCTGGCTCGCAGGCGACGACGCTCGTGATCCGCGCCATGGCGCTCGGTGAGCTCCGCCTGCGCGACTGGTTCCGCGTCGTCAAGCGCGAGGTACTGGCAGGGCTCGGGCTCGGCTTGATCCTCGGCGTGCTCGGCCTGGTGCGCGTGCTCGGCAGCGGTGCCTGGCTCGGCACCTACGGCGAGCACTACGTCCCGATCGCGATCACGGTGGCGATCAGCCTGGTCGGCGTCGTCCTCTGGGGGACGACCGTGGGGTCGATGCTGCCGTTCATCCTGCGCCGGCTCGGCTTCGACCCGGCCAGCGCGTCGGCGCCGTTCGTCGCGACGCTGGTCGACGTGTGCGGCATCCTGATCTACTTCGGGCTCGCGAGCTTCATCCTGCGCGGCACGCTGCTGTAGCGGGCAGCGCTCTCGATCAAGCCCCTGGCGAACGCCCGTCGAAACCCACCACCGAGGTGGGCTCCAAGATCGCGGCGACCCCAGCCCACAAAAAATCGCCACCGGGCTGCTTGACCATCACCTGGTTCCCGGCGACGGGTTGGCTTCGAACTCCGCACCCGAGCCACCAATCTCTCGCCCGCTGCAGGCTTCACTATACAAAATGTCTTGACATTCCCCGTGCGTCTTGATGGAACCTGTGCATCGGACGTGGCACGAGTCGCGTCCGCGTCGACCCGCGGATCGAGCGACGCTCCCCTCCGCGGGACAATCAGAGTCCCCTGAAAGGACCGCTCACGCGGCCGCGCAGTAGATCTGTGCGCGCGTAACCCACGAGGAAGGAGTCTACCCATGTCACGCGGACCACGGAGTCTGAGGGTCGGGATCTGCGCGCTCGCGCTCACACTTGGCCTTGCGACCGCAGCACACGCCGTCGTCACCTACGACGACAACGTCACGCCCAACATTCTTTTCGGCGCAGGCAACGCCAACGGCAGCTTCACCGTCGATCGCAACGCCGGTGTCGAGCTGGGACTTCGTGGCAAGATCCGGTTCCCGGTGCCGGCCAACACCTTCAACAGCAACGGTGACGGCAGCTACACGTTCCAGGCCGGAATCTTCAACGGAGTCGAGAACCCGCAGTGGAACTTCGAGTGGTCCGTCAACACGAACTACAACGGCAGCGGCGGCGCCTTGAGCGGGTACACGTTCAAGCTCGAGATGGACTTCGATCCCGGCCCCGGAACGAACTTCCTCGCCTGGAACCACATCTCGGCGCCGACGGCGCCGATCCCCTACACCGTGCCGCAGAACCCGGGCTTCTACGACCACTCGATGGGCAACAACGCGACCGCGAACGGGGCCGGAGTCGAGGCGAGCGACGCGGTCGGATACGCGGCGCTGCTGGCGGCGAACCACGTGGCGCAGAACTCGTGGCGCTACACCTTCTACGACGGCGCGCCGTTCCTCTTCGACGCCAACGCGACCGGCACATACGACATCCGGCTGACGGCCTTCCAGGGTATCAACCAGGTGGCTCAGGTGACGATCCAGATCCAGCTAGACGGCTTCGTCACGCCGAACGCGATCTTCGGATCGGGCAACGCCAACGGCGGCTACACGCTCGATCGTGCGAACGGCGTCGAGCTCGGCATCCGCGGCAAGGTGCGCTTCCCGGTCCCGTCCAACACCTTCAACAGCAACTTCGACGGGACCTACACCTTCCTCGCCGGGATCTTCAACGGCTTCGAGGACCCGCAGTGGCACTTCGAGTGGTCGGTAAACAGCGACTACACCGGGCTGACGGGCAAGAAGCTGGACGACTACACGTACCTGCTGGAGATGGATTTCGATCGCGGCGCGGGCACCAACTTCCTCGCCTGGGATCACATCTCGTTCCCGACGGCGAACATCCCTTACACGGTGCCGGCCAATCCCGGCTTCTACGACCACTCGATCGGCACCAATGCGACGGCGAGCGGCGCCGGGGTCGAAGCCGCGAGCGCAGCTGCGTACTCGGCGCTGCTCCCGGTCAACAACGTCGCACAGAACTCCTGGCGCTACCCGTTCTTCGACGGCACACCGTTCCTCTTCGACGCGACCAAGATCGGCCGCTACGACATCCGGCTGACCGCGTTCGACGGGATCAACGTCGCGGCGCAGGCCCAGGCACAGATCCAGGTGGTGATGGCGGCTACCTGCATTCTGAACTCGCAGTGTGACGACGGGCTCGCGTGCAATGGCTCCGAGACCTGCAACCTCACGACCAGCAAGTGCGAGTTCGGCATCGACGTGGTCTGCAGCGGCCAGTGCCTGACCGGAGCCTGCGTCGAGCCCCTCGGGACCTGCCAGCCGGTGGTCAACGGCACGGGCTGCACCGGGGACACCGACACCTGCTCGATCCCCGACACCTGCCAGACCGGTAGCTGCGTCGACGGCGGCGGCGGTGACGTCGACAACGACAACCTCTGCGGCGCCGACGACAACTGTCCGACCGACGCGAACCCGGGCCAGGGCGATCTCGACAACGACGGGTCCGGTGACGTCTGCGACGTCAGCGACGCCTCGTTGAACGTCACCGTGGCACGCCTCAAGCGCAACACCTCGACCAATCTCGCGAAGCCGAACGGCCTGGTCAAGGTGAGCGGCGACATGATCATCGACCTCCCCGGCGGCGACATCCTCAACGCCGCATCCGGGTTGGCGCTGCAGGTGGTGGACGCGCTCAACCTCGACACGTCGAGCCTCGTTCCCGCGGCCGCCTGGGCGGCGGCCAACTGCACCGTCAAGACGCACCCGCTGAACGGAGTGGTGCGGACGATCCAGTGCAAGTCACCGAACAAGAACTACATCGCGACGTTCCGCGCGGTGAACCCGGTGCTTGCGACGCAGCCCCAGGTCTACAAGTTCACCCTCACGCTGCGCCGGATCGCGATCGATGGGCCCTTCAACTCGCCGGTGTCGGCGACGTTGAGCCAGGGGGCGATCGATCGCACCGGGACGATCAACGACTGCCAGTCGAACTCGGCTGGGCTGAGCTGCAAGGAAGGCTGAGCTCAGGCGGTGACCGAGCGTCCGGGGCGGCGTCGCGCCGACCCGGACGCTCGCGGTCTCACTTCCGGGTCGGCGCGCTGGCGGCCTGGATCAGCCTCTGCAGGATGTCCGCGTAGAAGCAGGGCGTCGGTCGCCGGAAGCAACGTCGGCCCCTCGGGCTCGATCGATCGGCCCGAAGCTCACCAGGTTGGGCGCGGCCTTCACGTCGGTCGTAGCACGGCGTTGCGTCAGGGATGCGATGGGGGTCCGCTCGTTGGTCGCGATCGACGAGTCGTCGCTGATGGTCGATCCCGATTCGGGAGCGACGCCGTGGCCTCGGCGTCTCGGAGGTCGGCCAATGATGATGCTGCGAAGATCCCTGCCCCTCGTCCTGCTGCTCGTCGCCGCGTGCAGCGATCGCTCCGACCCTGCGCCGGTCAGCGTGCCCCTCGACAAGATCCGCGCCGCTGCCGCGGCCTCGACCGACGACATGGCGGCTTTCCTCGCCTAGACCCTCGACGAGTGGCAGCATCCGCCGTTCTCGGGCACGATCGCCGACGGCAAGGTCTTCGGGCGCGGCGCGCAGGACGACAAGGGCGCGCTGGCCGGTGGAGCGGCTCTGCTTGTATCCGCCCCGGCGCAGCGACGCATCCCCGAAATCGACGTCATGGTTTGCCTGCCCGGACCCGGCGCAGATCGACCGCGCCAGGTGGGGGATTCCTGACTTTGCCGCGCCGATGCGCTATCCAGAGCCGTGCCCGGGATCCCGAAATGGGCGGTCGACAACCGGACGGCCGTCGCGCAGGAGGCCGCTCCTTATCGCGGGCTCACGTCCGAAGCGCGCTCGCGCTTTCTGGCAGCCGCGTGCCGCGGCGCCGCCCGTCAGCTTGCCAACCGCCCCGACCGCGAGCGCATCCTGGCCCACCGCGATCCCCTCCCCGAGAGCAGCGTCATCATCTTGCAGCGGCTTCGGGAAGAGTACCGCAAGCGGCGATGACCGAGCCCTCCGACGCACTCGAGGCCGGTGTCCAGATCGCCGGCGCACTCGAACGGCGCGGGGTACCGTACGCGCTCGGCGGCGCGCTCGCCTACGGACAGTACGGGATCCCGCGCGCGACCAACGACGTCGACGTGAACGTCTTCGTCGAGCCCACGGCACTCGAGCCGGTCGTCGACGCGCTGCGCTCGCTCGGCATCGAGCTCGACGAAGCCGCTGCCCGCGAAGCAGCCACGAACGTTGGGCTGTTCGTCCTCCGCTACGGCATCTATCGCCTGGACGTCTTCACCCCGAGCATCCCATTTTCGTGGCAGGCGCTGCAGACGCGCGTCCTACACCCCATCGAGGGCCATGGCGTTTGGTTCCTCTCTGCCGAGGCCATCTGTGTCTTCAAGCTGCTCTTCTTTCGCGGCAAGGACGTGGTCGATCTCGAACGTCTGATCGCGGTGCAAGGCGCGGCTCTGGACGGAGCCTACGTACGAGCCCGGATCGTCGAGATGCTCGGCACGGACGATCCTCGCGTGACAACGTGGGACCGGCTTTGGGCAGAACACCTGCCGCGTTGACCAAACGACGGCCGGAACTCGCTCCTCTTTGGCCGCACTCGGGTACGCGATCGCGATCCCATACGAGCTCACATCGTCGTCGCCGCCGCGGCGGCGGGCGCACCCATGCTCTTGTCGAGATTGAGCGGGACGAGAGACCGCTTGCGCGCGCGCTTCAGCTCCTCGAGCTGCGCGCGCGCCGAGGTGCTGGCCTCGGCCTCGCGGATGCCGTCGAGCTTCTTCTCGAGCTCGACGTCGTTCACCTCGCGGCTGACCTGCGCCTCGGCGACCAGGCGCTCGACGTGCGTGCGCACCTCTTCGAGGGCCTGGATGTCGGCGTCGGGCGAGAAGCCCTTGAGGGTCTCCTGCAGGCGCAGCCGGGCGCGCGCGTTGGCGAGCTTCGCCAGCATGCGCACCTTCTCGTCGCGCAGGCGGGCAACCTCGCCCTGGAACGCGATCAGGTTCCTCTTCGCCGCCTCGGCCTCGCGGTTGAGCTCGGCGAACTCCTCGGTGACACGCGCAACCTCCGCCGAGAGAACGTCGCGGCGCCCGATCAGCGCAAGTGCGACGTCGTCGTGGTCGTGGTCGATGGCATAGTCGAGCTCACGCTTGAGCGCCCGCAGCGCGGACGACTTGAGCTCGAGGTCGCGCGCCAGCTTACCGCGCATGTACAGCACGCCGGCCGCCGCCTCGCGTAGCGTGACGTACTGGTCGAGACGCTCCTGGATCGCGGCCTCGTAGACCGCGGCCGGGTTCTTGTGCTCGCGGTCGCCCATCCAGTTGGCGAGACCACCGCGCACGAGATTGTAGAGACGCGATACGAACTTCATGGAGAACTCCTTCCGGGACAGCTTTGCTGCCCTCCGCACCTTCGGTGCGGGACGATGCCGACGTCGGGAACCGCGGCGCTACGCCGCGTCGTCGGACGTGATGCCGAGCTCGCGCATCTTCTGCTGGAAGCTCTGCCGGTACATGCCGACCTCTTCCGCCGCGCGGGTGATGTTGCCGCCGTTGCGCTTGAGCGCGTCGATCAGGAAGCGGCGCTCGAAGTCGCCGATGAGCTGCTCCTTGGCCTCGCGGAACGAGCGGCCCCTGGCATCGAGCGCGCCCGCGCCGTCTGCGATCAACGCGTCACTTGCCGCAGCCGATGCACGCTCGCCCGCCTCCGCGACCCCGCCCGGCAGCAGGTCCGCCGCCGTGATCTCCGGCCCCGACGCGAGCAGCAGCGCCTGCTCGACCGCCGAGCGCAGCTCGCGCACGTTGCCGCGCCAGGCGTGCGTCAGGCAGGCGCGCAGCGCCGCGCCGTCGAGCGGCTTCGGCTCGCGGTTGAAGCGCCTGGCCGCCTGCTTGAGGAAGTGGTCGACCAGCAGCGGGATGTCGTCGCGGCGCTCGGCGAGCGGCGGGATCACCACCTCGACCACGCGCAGCCGGTAGTAGAGGTCCTCGCGGAATCGGCCGCGGCGCACGGCCTCCTCGAGATCGTGGTTGGTCGCGGCGAGAAGCCGTACGTCGACCTTGATCGGGTGGTTGCCACCGACGCGCTCGAACTCCTTCTCCTGGATCGCGCGCAGCAGCTTCGCCTGGGTCTCGAGCGGCATGTCGCCGACCTCGTCGAGGAACAGGGTGCCACCGTTGGCCGCCTCGAACTTGCCCTCGCGGCGCGTGACCGCTCCGGTGAACGAGCCCTTCTCGTGGCCGAAGAGCTCGCTCTCGACCAGCTCGCGGTTGAGCGCCGCGCAGTTCATCTTGATGATCGCCTTGGAGCGCCGCGGGCTCCGGTAGTGCAGCGCGTTGGCGACCAGCTCCTTGCCGGTGCCGGAGTCGCCGCGGATCAGGACCGTGACATCGGTGTCGGCGATCTTGTCGACGATCGCGAAGATGCGCTGCATGACCGGGCTCGTGCCGACGATCTGCTCGAAGCCGTAGCTGCCCTGCACCTGCTCGAGCAGGCGGCGATGGTCGCGGCGCAGCAGTGCAGTCTCCATCACGCGGCGCACGACGACACGCAGCTCGTCGTTGTCGAACGGCTTCGGCAGGTAGTCGGCGGCACCCTTCTTCATCGCCTCGACGGCAACCTTCTCCGAGCCGTAGGCGGTGATCATGATCACGGACGTGTCCGGGTCGACGGCGCGCGCGCGCGCCAGCACCTGGAGGCCGGTGATGCCGCCCAGGCTCAGATCGGTGATGACGACGTGGAAGCTGCCGGTCTCGATCAGCTTGACGGCATCCTCGCCGCTGTAGGCGGTCTCGATCTGGTAGCCCTCCTTCGAGAGCACGCCCTTGATCGCGAGCACCAGCGACTTCTCGTCGTCGACGATGAGAACTCTTCCCTGCATGGTCGTCTTCGTCAGTGCGCCAGCGGCAGCGTGACGACGAACTCCGTGCCGCGCGCGCTGTCGCTGAACACGTCGATCGAGCCCTCGTGCGCCTCGACGATCTTCTTCGAGATCGCCATGCCGAGGCCGGTGCCCTTCTCCTTGGTGGTGAAGAACGGGTTGAAGATGCGGTCGATCTTCTCGGGCGGGATACCGATGCCGTTGTCGCGCACCCGCACCCGGGCCCGGTTGGGAATGCCGTTCTCGATGAACAGCTCGAGCTTGCGCTCGTGCTCGACCGGCTCGAGCGCGTCGATCGCGTTGTCGAGGATGTTGGCGAACACCTGGCGCAGCTTCTCGGCGTCGCCGACGATCGTCGGGCCACCGATGTAGTTGCGCGCGACCGCGACGTTGGCAGCGTCGAGCTTGGCGCGCATCTCGGTCAGCGCCGAGTCGACCACGCCGGCGAGGCTCGCCGGCGCGAAGCTCAGGTCCTCCTCCTTCGCGTAGCGCAGCAGGTGCGAGATGCTCTTCTCGACGCGGTCGAGCTCCTCGAGCGCGACATTCGCGTACTCGACGTTCTCGACCGAGCGCGGGTCCTCGCCCATCTGCTGCACCAGGCTCTTGGCGGCGGCGATCGGGTTGCGGATCTCGTGCGCGATGGTGGCCGACAGCTCGTCGATGCTGGCCTGCTTCTCGGTGCGAACACTCATGGTCTCGCGGCGCACCTCGCGCTCGACCGCGGGGTAGAAGTAGCGCTCCTTCAGCGTGCGCGAGCCGAACACCGCCATGTAGTGCGAGAACAGGCCGAGGCCCCAGCCGAGCGCCGGCCACAGGAACCACGGGTAGCGCGCAGTCAGGATGTTGATCAGGGCGAGGAACGCCATCACGCCGAGGTAGCTCATGAGGTGCGCGTAGAAGCCGACCTCGGCACGGGCGCGGCGGCGCGCGCGGCGCAGGATCGCAGCCTCGGACGCGTCCTTGCCGGGCGCGGCCGGCGCCGCGGCCGTGGCTTTGGGCGCCGTTCCGTTCGGGCTGGCGGCGGCGCGGATCGCCGCCTCGGCGGCGCGCTCAACGGCCGCGGCCTGCTCCTCGCGCTCACGCCGGCGCCGCCGGCGGCGCGACTCGTGGTGCGAGTGCTTGTCGACGCACGACTGGCGCCACTCCGCCTGGCGGCGGAACTTGTCGGCCCAGTGGCGCTCCCACTCGCGGTGCCAGCTCGCGGCGCCCGCCATGTCGCCCCCGAGCTCGTCCCCTTCGTCCTGCAGGCTGCGGTAGTGCTTGAGCCGCCGGCCGAAATGCTTGAAGAGCATCAGTGCGACGATGAACCCAGCGATTGCCATCAACATGTTTCGTGTCTCACCCGGGCACCGATCGATGCTTAGCGCAGCCGGGCCCGTCCGGGTCAAGCGCGCCTCGCGGGGGCGGGAGTCATCCCGTCCAGGTGCCGCCTACGAGGATCAGCAACTCGCGCGCCAGTCCGGGAGGCCCCGGAATCACGCCGCCGGAGGCCAGCCCGGGCCGCGGGCTGCAGCCTGGCGGCTGCGGGCCGGGAGCAATCCCAGCAGCAAACGGACTGCACGACGGTGCGGCGCCACCGTCCTGCCCATGGCCACGGACGCCCCGTGACCCACCAGATCATCGAGATCAAGGCACGCGCGGCCAACCTCGACGGGCCGCGCGCCGTGCTGCGCGAGCGCGGGGCGCGCTTCGTCGGCCTCGACCACCAGGTCGACACCTACTTCCGCGTCACCACGGGCCGGCTCAAGCTGCGCGAGGGTGAGGTCGAGAATGCGCTGATCCACTACCTGCGCGAGGACGTCAGCGGACCGAAGCGCTCACAGGTCAGCCTGTTCGCGAACGCAGCCGGATCGACCCTGAAGGGAATCCTTCAGGACGCGCTCGGCGTCGACGTCGTGGTCGACAAACAGCGCGAGATCTACTTCCTCGACAACGTGAAGGTGCACCTCGACGCGGTCGCCGGGCTCGGCACGTTCGTCGAAATCGAGGTGATCGACGGCGACGGCTCGCGTTCGCTAGCGGCGCTCCGAGTTCAGTGCGAGGAGCTGATGCACGCGTTCGGCATCCGCGACGACGATCTGCTGGCGCTGTCGTACAGCGACCTGCTGCGCTGAGGAGGAGGGATCCAGCCATGCCGCGCACCAACATCGCCACCGGGACGTCGTGGGAGCCGATCGTCGGCTACTCGCGCGCGGTGCGCATCGGTGCGCACGTGGTGGTCTCGGGCACCACCGCGATCGGTCCCGACGGCCTGCTGGTCGGCAAGGGCGACGCGTACGCCCAGGCCGTACAGGTGCTGCGCAACATCGAGGCGGCGCTCGGGCGCGCCGGTTCGCGCCTCGAGGACGTGGTGCGGACGCGCATCTTCGTCACCGACATCGGCCAGTGGGAGCAGATCGGGCGCGCGCACGGCGAGCTGTTCCGCGACATCCGCCCGGCGACCACCCTGGTCGAGGTGAACAGGCTCATCGACCCGACATGCTGGTCGAGATCGAGGCCGACGCGATCGTCGACGCCTGAGGGCCGGCGCGGGCTGCGCTCAGCGCCGGACCAGGTTCATGTCGAACGGCTCCGGCTGGATGTGCAGCCACACGGATTCACCCGGCGCCGCCGCCGCGAAGCGCTGCGCCTGGCCGGGGAAGTCGAGATCGCGGAACGGCGGCAAGTGCCAGTCGCCGCGGATCCCGACCACGACGAGGATCGCCAGCAGCACGACCGCGAGCCCGCGCATCGCACGCCGTGAATCGGCGGCCGCGGTCCACAGGATGGTCGCGAGAAAGGCCAGGATCGAGGAGTAGTAGTAGCGCTGTCCGGCGCCCGGGATCTGCAGCAGCTCCCAGCTGGGCTTGTCGCCGAGGATGATCGGGCTGGTCAGGCCCGCGGCCAGGTGCAGCGCCGCGAACAGCAGGAGGGCGCGCAGGGCGACGTTCGTCGTCACCCACGCGGCGCGCCCGACGAAGACGAGGCCCGCCACGCCGATCGCGGCCGGCAGCCACGGCTGGCGCGCGAACACGCCGGCCTGGAGCCCGGCGTAGGTCCAGATGCCCGTCAAGCCGGCGGTGAAGATCTGGCCACCGAGAATGTCGAGCAGGTTCTCCAGCGACACCCCGCGCGTGGTCGTCGGCGAGCGCGCCGTGCTGACGCTCGCCATCGACAGCAAGCTCGGTGCGACACGGTACGAGGACAGGATTGCGGCCTGCAGCACTGCCGGGCCGAGGACACAGAGGAGACGGATGGCGCTCCAGCGGTCGCGGTGATGCCACCAGCACAGCGCCGCCACCGGCAGCAGGAGGATGCAGAACGGTCCGCTCAAACCGGACAGCAGCAGGCACGAGACGTCGAACGTGCGCCAAGCCGCAGAGCGCCGCGGCTCGGCGAGCAGCACCAGGCAAGCCAGAAACGCCAGGTGCACCTGCGAGTTGGAGACGTTGACGTGCACCTCCATCAGATTGGGCACCGCCACCAGGCCGACCGCGAGCACGAGGCGCCGGGCGCGTCCGGGGACTGCCCAGGCGAAGCGGTCCGAGAGCAGGAACAGCGGCGCGATCGCCTGGACCAGGAGCGCCAGCAACGCCATGAGCAGCGGCGCCGAGACCAGCTCGACCCACTGGCTCGCGAGCCCAGCGAGCCGGGGCAACGTCTGCAGATAGCCGCCGTAGGGCTTGATCAGGGTCGCCAGGCCAGGCGTGTCGTAAGCGCGCTTGTACCACTCGAGTCCGTCTTCGGCCCAGAACTGCGGCCGGGTGAAGACATCGGGCCGTCGCGCCGCGATCGCGGCGGCCGACGCTCCGAAGAGGATCAGTCCGAGGGCGAGGAAGCGAGCGCGGCGCACCGCCGCGGGAGGTATCCGCCCGACCGGACACATGCAAAGGCGACGGGCGCCTGCTTGCAAAACCGCGCCGTTAGCGGTTTAGCTGTGCAGCTCGCCATGGGGGAGAGGAGGCGGCGTGCGGTCATCGGTTTCGGTCATCATCCCGGCCTACGACGCGGCGAGTTTTCTCGACGCATGCTTGACGCATCTCTCGGGATCGACCACAGCTCCGCTCGAGTGCATCGTCGTCGACGACGGCTCGACCGACGACACCGCGGCCGTCGCCGCGCGGCACGGCGCCACGGTGCTCTCGACCGGTGGACGGCGCGGGCCCGCCCACGCACGCAACCTCGGCGCCCGGCACGCCGGCGGTGACGTGCTCTTCTTCCTGGACGCCGACGTCTGCGTCCATCCCGGCACGCTGCACAGCGTCGCGACGTCCTTCGATCAGGACCCGGCGCTCGACGCGTTGATCGGCTCCTACGACGACGCACCCGAGTCGGCCGACTTCCTGTCGCAGTACAAGAATCTCATGCACGCGTACGTGCACCAGAACGGCCGTCGCGAGGCCACCACCTTCTGGAGCGGCTGCGGCGCGATCCGGCGCGGCGTGTTCCTCGAGCACAGCGGCTTCGACGAGTCCTACGACCGGCCCGCCATCGAGGACATCGAGCTCGGCTACCGGCTGGCACGCGCCGAGCGGAAGATCGTCCTCGACCCGGCGCTGAGCGTCACGCACCTGAAGAAGTGGACGTTCTGGGGCCTCGTCAAGTCGGACATCTTCGACCGCGGCATCCCGTGGACCGAGCTCATCCTGCGCGACCGCTGCATGCCGAACGACCTGAACGTGCAGCTCAGCCAGCGGGTGAGCGTCGCGCTGGTGTTCGTGCTGCTCGGCCTGTCGAGCTTCGCGGCGGTGCGCTGGGGCGGCGCGTTCCTGACGCCGCTGTTCGCGCTGCTCTTCCTGCAGCTGTCGCGCTACTGGCTCGAGTCGGCAGCACCGAGCGACTCGCAGACCGGCGCGATCTCGATCGGCGTGACGATGGCCGGCATCGTCACGCTGGCCATCCTGAACGGCATGTGGGCGCTCGCGCTACCGCTGCTGCTCGCCTACGCCGTGCTGTTCCTGCGCCACCGCTACGCCTACCACCGGGGCTCACCGGGACGGCGCCGTACGAGCCTGTTCTTCGCCGGCTTCTTCGTGGCGGTCGCGCTGCTGATGATGGCGCACTTCCCGAAGGACCCGGTGGTGTTCGCGTGCTTCGCCGTGGTGGGCGCGATCATCGCGCTGAACAACCAGTTCTACCTGTTCCTCGCCGCCAAGCGCGGCCGCCCGTTCGCGCTGGCAGCGATCCCGTTCCACCTGCTCTACCACCTCTACAACGGCTTCAGCTTCGCCTTCGGCCTGGCCCGTTACGGGCTCGGGCGGCTGACGCGCAAACCAGACTCCGTCTCCGCGCTGGAGCCGCAGATGCCGAGCCGACCGAGCGAGTAGGCGAACCGCCGGCACCGGTCCTCACTCGTCGTCATTCGCCACGGCGCTAGTGGGTCGGCGCACGCGTTCGGGAGTTGCCTCGCGAAGCCGACCCAGACCCGAGTCGGAAAGAGTACTGGCCCTGCCCCGCCAGACCCGTCCGGAGCCCTCGCAGTTGGGGCACGGGGACTCGTTCCCGGCCGCCATGCCGTCACGACAGCCGGCGCAGTCCACCGCTTCGAATCCCCACCTGTCGCCCAGCACCTTCAGCTCCGCGATGTCCATGTGTCGATTGTCACGGCCGACACGACACGAGCCCTCGCCCGCGCCGAGACTCCCGGCGCTCGGGCGCCCCTTGCGGGCCACCCGTGTGCCGCCCGGAATCAGGACACCATCTCGACGACCGAGTCGCCCTCGTGGCGCAGGATGAAGCGCGTGTCCTCGACGATCTTGCGCTTGGCGGCGCGCTCGACCACGAAGTTGCCGAGGTACAGCACGTCCATCTCCGAGCGCGTGAAGGTGTTGAACGCGTTGAGCGGTGTCTCGACGATCGGCTCGCCCTTCAGGTTGAAGCTGGTGTTCAGCACCACGGGCACGCCGGTCGCCTCGCCGAACAGCTCGATGATGCGGTGGTAGCCCGGGTTGGTCTCCTTGATGACCGTCTGCAGGCGACCCGAGCCGTCGACGTGGGTGATCGCGGGGATGACCTCGCGCTTGTCCTCGAGCACCGGCACCACGTACAGCATGAAGCGCGCCGGGTAGTGCGACAGCGGATTCGGCAGATCGAAGAACTCATGACAGCGCTCGCCGAGCACGCTCGGCGCGAACGGACGGAACGCCTCGCGGAACTTGATCTTGGCGTTCACGACCTCCTTCATCTCGGCGCGCCGCGGATCGGCGATGATCGAGCGCGCGCCGAGCGCACGCGGCCCCCACTCGAAGCGGCCGCGGTACCAGCCGCAGACCTTGCCGTCGGTCAGGTCCTCGACGACGCGCTCGTAGAAGCGCTGGTCGTCGTCGATGTGCGTGAAGTCGAGGTCGTTCTCCTTCAGGAAGTCGCCGATCTGGCTCTCGCTGTACTCGCTGCCCAGATAGGCGTGGCCGAGTACGGGCACGCGCGGCTTGCCGAGCAGGTGGTGGTACGCCCACAGCGCCGCACCGATCGCGCCGCCGTCGTCGCCCGGCGCGGGCGGGATGTAGATCTGCTCGAAGCCGGCGTCGCGCAGCACCTTGCCGTTGGCGACCGAATTGAGCGCCACGCCACCCGACAGGCACAGGTTGGTGAGACCGGTCCGCTTCCGCACCGAGCGCGCGAGCGCGATCATGATCTCTTCGGTGACCGCCTGGATCGACGAGGCGACGTCGCAGTAGAACGGGTCGAGCGACTTGTCGCCCAGCGCCGGATCGCGCGGCGGCGCGCCCATCGCTTCCGCGAACTTCGGCGACAGCGTGTTGTCCGGCGAGTAGTGGAAGGCGAAGTAGTCGAGATCGAGCCAGTAGGAGCCGTCGGAGCCGATCTTGATCATCTTCTTGACGCGATCGACGTAACGGGGCTGGCCGTACGGCGCCATGCCCATCAGCTTGTACTCGCCCTCGTTGACCTCGAAGCCACAGTAGGCGGTGAACGCCGAGTAGAGCAGCCCGAGCGAGTGCGGGAAGCGCGACTCCTGCTCGATGTTGATCTGCGTGTCGTGTCCGACGCCGACCGTGCCGGTCGACCACTCGCCCGCACCGTCGACGGTGATGATCGCCGCGCGGTCGAAGGGCGAGCAGAAGAACGACGCCGCCGCGTGCGACATGTGGTGCTCGCAGAACAGGATCTTCTGCGGGCTCAGCCCAAGCTTCTCGCGGATCAGCGGCTTGATCCACAGCTTGTCCGTCACCCAGCGCCGCATCGACTCGGTGAAGACCTTGTGCGAGCGCGGGAAGGTCGCGAACGCGGTGGTCAGGAGGCGCTCGAACTTCAGGAACGGCTTCTCGTAGAACACGACGTAGTCGACGTCGTGGATCGAGATGCCAGCCTTCTCGAGGCAGAACTCGACCGCGAGGGTGGGGAAGCGGTTGTCGTGCTTCACCCGCGAGAAGCGCTCCTCCTCGCCGGCCGCGACCACGGCGCCGTCGTGGATCAGGGCCGCGGCGCTGTCGTGGTAGTAGAAAGAGAGACCAAGGATATACATCAGCCGTCCTTGCGTACGATTCGATTTGGGGTCGCTGCGGCGGTCACGGGCAAGACTGTCGAAGGTACCGGACGAGCAGCTGTGGAACAAGCCGACATCCGGTGCAAAACCCCCGTACGGAAAGGGAATCCGGCGTCTCGAGCGTCCGGCTGTGTCGGACGCGATAGATCACCCGCGAGACCCGCGCTAGAAACCGGAGCGGCGAAAGCCGAACAACGCAGACATGAACAAACGCACCCCGTGGCTGGCGCTCGTCGGCGCAGCACTGTTCTCAATCCTGTTCTCGGTCGTCCTGCTCGAGGTCGTCCTGCACACGGTGGGATATCCGCGCACCAAGACCAGCCACCAGCGTTTCTACGTCGAGCACGATCCGCAGCGCGGCTGGCGCAACGTGCCGAACGCCGACGGCTGGTTCTCGACCGACGAGTACGACGTCCACCTGCAGTACAACGCGCGCGGCATCCGCGGCCCCGAGATCCCCTACGACAAGCCCGACGGGACGGTCCGGGTCGTGATGCTCGGCGACTCCTTCCTCGAGGGCTACTCTGTGAACCGCGAGGACCGGGTAGCGGAGCAGCTCGAGAAGAAGCTGGCCGAGCAGGACCCGACCCGGAAGTACCAGGTCATCGCGCTGGGTACCGCCGGCTACAGCACCGACCAGGAGCTGCTGTGGCTGCAATCCGAGGGCGTCAAATACCACCCCGACGTCGTGGTCACGATGTTCTACATGAACGACGTCTGGTTCAACGGCCAGTCGAAGTACTGGCGCGGCGAGAAGCCGGCCTACGTGATCGACAACGGCGAGCTGAAGCTCACCAACGTGCCGGTGCCCGACGCGCGCCCCGCGGGTGAGAAGAAGACGAAGAAGCAGTCCGGCCGCGGCGTGAAGCACTGGATCCGCGCCAACTCGAAGGTCTACGCCCTGATCTCGCTCGCGCTCGAGAACTCGCCCGGCCTGCGCGGCACCGCGACCAGCCTCGGCCTGATCGCGCCGCGCGACGAGGACGACGCGGACGACGGCGGGCCGCGCATCGCCGACGAGCTCAGCGTGTTCCAGAAGAACGCGCCCACCGCCACGCAGCACGGCTGGCAGATGACCGAGGCGATCCTCGACGAGATGGATGCCGTCGCGCAGGAAGCGGGCGCCGACTTCATCGCCTTCCACATCCCGTTCAAGGGCGTGGTGTACGCCGAGGACTGGGGTCCGATCCTGGCGCGCCTCGGCATCGCGCAGGACCAGCTCGACCCGAAGCTCGTCGAGCAGCAGTTCCGCGCGATCTGTGAACGGCGGGACCTCGCCTGCATCGAGCCGACACCGGAATTCCAGCGTATCGCGGCCGAGCAGGCAAAGAGTGGCGAGCGGCTGTACTACGTGCAGGACAACCACTGGAACGCCGGCGGGCATGCGCTCGCGGCCGATCTCCTGGCGCGTTACATCCGCGGGCTGCAGCGGCCCGAATGAAAATCGCGGGCGTCAGGGCAGGATGCCGGTGCGGGCGACCGGCCGGGGCGCGTCTTCGGTGCGCCCCCGGCCGAGGCGCAGCGCGTGCAGGACACGGTTGCGCAGCTCGCGCGGATCGATGACGTCGTCGTAGCTCATCCCGTCCGCGGGACGGTAGACGCCGACCAGCTCGCTCTCCTTGAGTTGCTGCCGGAGTGCGTCGTCGGCAGCGACCGCGTCCGACGCGCCGGTCGCCGGCATCGCTGCGATGCGCCCCGATGGAAACGACAGCGCGGCCGTCTGGCCGTCGAACGGGTTCATGCCCATCAGGCACGAGGCGACGCCGTACACCTTGCGCAGCGTGACGTGGATCTTGACACCGCGCATGCGCGCCTGCGCCGCGAACATGCGCATCGCGCGGCGCAGGATGCCCTGGCGCTCGGAGACCTTGCCGACCAGCACGCCTGGCGTGTCCGCGAGGAACACGACCGGCAGGTGGAACGCGTCGGCAATCTCGACGAAGCGCGCGGCCTTGTCGGCGGCCTCGGCGTCGATCGCACCCGCCTTCACCAGCGGCTGGCTCGCGACGATGGCGACCGGCTCGCCACCGAGGTGTGCGAGCACGGTCAGGATCGAGCGCCCGTAGCCCGGCTGCACCTCGAGGACCTCGCCGCCGTCGGCCAGCAGGCGCAGCACCGCGTGCATGTCGTAGGCCTTCTTCTGATCGGCCGGGATCACGTCGAGGATCGTGTCCAGGCGGCGCTCGCCGGCATCGGCGAAGCGGCCGCCGACGGACGCGTGCCGCGGCGGGTACTGCCACGCGCTCGACGGGAAGTAGGCGAGGTAGCCCCGTGCGAGCGCAAGGGCCGAGGCGTCGTCGGGTGCGACCGCATGCGCGAGCCCGCTCGCGGCCTGCACCGCACTGCCACCGAGTTCCTCCTTGCTGGTCACCTCCCCGGTCGCGGCCTGGACCAGCGGCGGCCCGGCGGTGAACGCGCACGCCGCCGTCGTCATCACGACGTAGTCGGCGAGCGGGGCCGCGAGCGCAGAATGTCCGGCCGACGGGCCGAGGATCACCACCACCGTCGGCACCAGGCCCGAGAGACGAGCGAGCATCTGCAGATCGTTCGGTGTGCGCGGGTAGCGCTCGACGGCGTTCTGCGCGCGCTCGCCCGCGCCGTCGAGCAACAGCACGAGCGGCCGCCGCTCCTGCAGCGCGAGCTCGGCCACGCGGTAGCGTTTCGCGTGCGCGCGGATGCCGATCGAGCCGCCGAGAACGGTGAAGTCCTCGCCGCCGACGACCACGTCGCGGCCGTCGATCAGACCGGTGCCGGCGACGAAGCCATCGGCCGGGATCTGCGCCTCGCCGCCGACCAGCGCACCGAGCTCGACGAAGCTGCCCGGGTCGAGGAGTGCCGCGATGCGCTGGCGGACGTCGAGGCGGCCGGCGGCATGCTGGCGCGCGAGCCGCTCGGAGCCGCCCATCGTGTGGGCCTCGGCGTGGCGCCGCTCGAGGTCGGCGAGGATGGGTTGCCAGCCTTCGGGCACGCGGTCGTCCTTCGCCATGGCTCGGTGGTCTATCGCCTCTTCGTCGCCGTGGCTCAAGCGCCCTACATCGTGCCGGCGCTTCATGACGTTGCGCGGGGCGCGGGGCAACGGCATATCGCTCTGATGCCAACAGCAGAGGAAGTCGAGGCGCAGCTGCTCGGGCCGGGGGGCATGTTCGAGGTCGGCGAGGAGGTGGTCCTCGGCGAGCGCATGGGCGTGTTCAAGCAGCGCGTGCCATCGCTGCGGACGCTGCTCGAGCGCTCGGCTGGCTTCGGCGACGCCGAGTACATGATCTTCGGCGAGCGCCGCATCACCTTCGCGCAGCACGAGCGCGCGGTCGCGTCGGTGGCACGCGCGCTGCGCGAGCGCTTCGACGTACGACCCGGCGATCGCGTCGCGATCCTGGCCGCGAACTGCCCCGAGTGGATCGTCGCCTTCTGGGCGACCGTCAGCCTGGGTGCGATCGCGGTCGGCCTGAACGGCTGGTGGACGGCCGACGAGATCCTCTACGGGATCGGCGACTGCCAGCCGAAGCTGCTGGTCGCGGACCGCAAGCGTCTCGAGCGGCTCGGCGGTACGTCACCAGGCGTGCCGGTGGTCGAGATCGAGTCTCAGTTCGACGAGCTGATGACCTGCGACCCGAGCGCCGCTCTGCCCGACACGCCGATCGCCGAGGACGACCCCGCGATCATCCTCTACACCAGCGGCACCACCGGACGCCCGAAGGGCGCGATGCAGAGCCAGCGCAACGTGATCGCGCTGATCAGCATCACGATGTACTCCGGGCTGCGCGGCATCATGCTGGCACCCCCACCGCCGGAAGGTACGCCACCCGCGCCGTCGACCTGCATCTTCGTCACCAACCCGCTGTTTCACGTCTCCGGACTGCACACCGCGGCGATCACCTGCCTCGCGTCGGGCGTGCGCTCGGTGTGGAACGTCGGCCGCTACGATCCCGCGATCGCGATGGCGACCATCGCGCGCGAGAAGGTCACCAGCTGGGGTGCGATGAACACGGTGGTGCACCGCATGTTGAACCACCCCGAGTTCGGCAAGCACGACCTGTCGTCGCTGCGCCAGATCGGCGGCGGCGGTGCGCCGACCGCACCCGAGCTGCAGCGCCGCATGCGCGACGGCTTCCCGTCGATCAAGAACGGCGGCACGCTCGGCCACGGCTACGGCAGCACCGAGACCACGGCGCTGGCGACGATCATCAGCGGCGAGGAGTGGGCGCGCTACCCCGAGTCGGTGGGCCGCCCGCTGCCCACCACCGAGATCCAGATCCGCGATGCCGGAGGTCGGGCGCTGCCCGAGGGCGCGGAGGGCGAGATCTTCGTACGCAGCCCGCTGGTCATGCTCGGCTACTGGAACCGGCCGAAGGAGACGGCGGAAACCATCGCGCCCGGCCGCTGGCTGCGCACCGGCGACGTCGGCCGCATGGTCGACGGCCGCCTTTACCTCGCGTCGCGCAAGCGCGACATGATCATCCGCGCCGGCGAGAACGTCTACCCGGTCGAGATCGAGAACCGGCTCGTCGAGCACCCGGATGTGGCCGAGGCGGCGGTGATCGGCGTGCCGCACGAGGAGCTCGGGCAGGAGGTGAAGGCCGTGCTCGTGCTCCGTCCCGGAGCGAATCTCGATGCGAAGGTGCTCACCGACTTCGTCGCCGAGAAGCTCGCGTACTACAAGGTGCCGGCGCACTGGGAGGTCCGCGACGAGCTGCCGCGCAACGCGACCGGCAAGGTTCTGAAGCACGTGCTGACGGGGGACGCGGAGAGCACGTTCGTCGAGGAGTAGGCATCTTCTCTTCCGCGGGCGCACGCAATCCGACCGGACACGTCTCGTCCCTGCTCAGCCTTCTTGATCAGGCTCGGCAGCTGGCATTGGCCCTGAGCGATCGAATACGTGGGAATCCCTGGCGCCACGCCGCCGCGTGCAGCACCACGACCGGGATCCGCCGCTCCGTGATCTGCTCGTAGTTGGCGTAGAACGGGTTCACCGCCTTCAGCGCCGGCCACAGCAGGGAGTGCTCCTCGGGCGTCGCCTCGCGCGCGGCGACCTCGAGCTTGCGGCTGCCGACCTCGACCGTCGCGTGCGGGTCGTGGCGCAGGTTCAGCCACCATGCCGGGTGGCGGTCGGCGCCGCCGTTCGAGGCGACGATGACGAAGTCCTCGCCGTCGGCCATGTAGGCGAGCGCGACGGTACGGGCCTCGCCCGACTTCCGGCCCTTGGTCGTCAAGAGCAGGTTGGTGATCTTGCCGGCGGTGTGGCCGATCCTCCCGCCGGTCGTCCGATAGAGAAAGGTGTGGACCTTGCCCGTGACCTTCCACATCGGGCTCTCGCCGATGGCCTTCAGCACGCGGTGTTGCAGAGACATGCACTCTGTCTCGCGTACGCCGCGATGTCGCGCAACCACACCCCCGAGAGGCGCGCGCCGCCGTCATTCCCCCTCGGGGCGACAGAGTTTCGTTGACAGCGGCGGCGCCCGCTGCGTAGCCTCAGCCCGGCCGCTCGATCCACGATGCGGCATGCTGGACAGCCAGCCAAGGAGGCCCAGTTGCCACGCGGCCGATTCGTCCTGCCAGCGCTCTTGCTGCTGTCGTCGTCCTTCGTGCGGACGGCAGCGGCCGACAGCTTCCTCGGCGACGGCATCGTCGTCACCGACGTCGGCGACGTGCAGGATCACCTCCATGCGATCGCGGTCGCCGGCGACGCCCTCTACCTGGCAGGGATGGATTCGGTCCCGCACGTCGGGCGCTGGCGGGTCGAGAAGCGGCGGCTGTCGGACGGTGCACTGGTACCGGAGTTCGGCGACGCAGGCGTGCTGGCGATCGACCCCACCGCGGACTGGGACCGGATCACCGCGATCGCCGTCGACGGTCGCCACCTCTTCCTCGTCGGCGAGGCGGCGGCGACCTTGCGCATCGAGAAGCGCGTCGCCTACGACGGCCGCCTGAGGACGACGTTCGGCAGCGGCGGCGTCCTCGCCATGCCGAACGAGACCGTGGCCTGGCAGAGCGCCAACACCGCGCTCGTCGTCGAGGACCATCTGTACGTCGCGACCGGCACCGGGCGCGTGCTCAAGCTGCGCACGCGTGACGGCGGCGCCGTGGCACGGTTCAAGCCAGCCGACACACCACCAGCCGCGTCGACGAGGGTCACCGCGCTCGCGGCGAGCAACCGCGCGCTCTACATCGGTGCGGCGACGGACCAGGGATTCCGCTTCGAGAAGCGCGGCCTGCAGGCGGGACGGTTGTTCTGGACGGTCGACGAGAGCTTCTCTCGCGTCGGCTGCGGAATCGAAGCTCCGCAGGCGCTCGTCGTCGCGAACGGCACGCTCGTCGCGGGCGGCATGCACGGCGGGCGATGGCACCTCGAGCGCCGGCGCGAGCGCGACGGCGCGCTCCTGTGGACGGTCGACCTTCCCGGCACGGGCGACTGCGACGTCGTGAACGACGTGGTGGTGGTCGGCGACGAGCTCTTCGCGGTGGGATCGCGAGGCTCTCGCCGGCGCATCGAGAAGCGCCGCCTCGCCGACGGCGCGCTGGTCAGCGGGTTCGGGGTTGGCGGAGCGCTCGTCGCCGGCCGGCGGCTATTCGAGGCGTCGTCGGCCGCGATCACGTGCGGCGACCTCATCGTCGGCGGGACCTCCTACGGCGAAGGCGATCGGCTGACGAAGGAGTCCTGGGTGACCGCGCGCGTCGCTGCTCGCGACGGCCTACCGGTCGTCGCGAGCGTGCCCCCCTGCGGCGGGACCGCGCGCTAGCGAGGAGAGGCCCGCACCCGCGGCGATGCGGATCCTTCGACGTGCTCGCGTTCACCCGCCCAGCGCGAACAGGAGTGCTGCGCGAATCTCGGTCATGCGCTGGGGTTCGAGAAGGGTGATCAAGCTCCCTACGCGCGCCTTCGCTACGGTCTGCACATGGTCGAGGTTGACGGCGCAGACGCGTTGCATTCCATCCGTCGGACCGAGCACGACCTCGGTGGGAATGTCGCGAACGGTCGAGGTGATCGGCGCCACGGTGACCTCGCCCAGGTGGTCGAGGATCGCGTCCCGAGTGAGAATCACGACCGGGCGTCGCTTGTCCGGAGCCTCGAAGCGGTACCAGCGGACCTCGCCGCGCTTCATTCGTCAGGCCAGGCCTGCTCGGATTCCCACCCCGTGAGCTCACCCGGACGGGCCGGCTTCGCGGCGTAACCGCGGCGGTGACGCTCCTCCTGCTCCGCGACCTCCAACCGGCTCAGGGTCTCGCGAAGCGCGCGGCGGGTGAAGGCCGAGCGCGTCGTACCGAGACGCTTGGCGACAAGATCGACCTTCTTGACGAGCGCGTCTTCAAGGGTCATCTGCACCGTCCGCATGCCCGTCAGACTATAGTGATGATGATCCACATACAACTACACATCCGAGCGGTTGCCGTTCTGCTTCGGTCCTGAAGATCCACCCACGACGCCGCCGCACAGCACCAGGAACACGAACGTCATGCCGAGGCTCAGTGCGACGCCAACGTCCGAGACGCCTTAGAAGCTCCAGCGAAACCCGCTGATCAGGTAGACGACCGGATTAAACAGCGTCACCGTCCGCCAGCCCGGGGGCAGCATGTTGATCGAGTAGAATCGCGCCGATCATGATCGACTCCGTCGCCGCCGCGCCGACGTAGCCGATGACGAGCTCGAGGATGACCGGCGCGACGATGCTCTGCACGAGCGTGCGGAAGGTGCGCGACATCTCGAAGGTGTAGACCAGACCCGCGCCACCGCCGGCGAGCTCGAGCGGAAGTCCACGCAGCGCCTCGGGCACCCGATCGAGCTTATCCTGCAGCTGCAGGGTGAGCTGCTTGCGGCCGAGCTTCTTCATCAGCGCGGCCTTGTCCTCGACCAGGATCAGCTCACCGCGGTTGATGACGCCGATCCGGTCGGCCATCTCCTCGGCCTCCTCGATGTAGTGCGTGGTCAGGATGACGGTCACGCCGTCGTCGCGCAGCCCGCGCACCATCTCCCACATGTCGCGCCGCAGCTCCACGTCCACGCCGGCACTGGGCTCGTCGCGCGCGGCACCTGATCGTCGCCGCGGCGCTCGTCACCGCCGGCTACGGCGCCACGCACACCGCGGAGCCCGCCAACTACGTGCTGTGGGCGCTGATCTTC